>Ga0209563_100070_pt1 | contig 249779 bp, 239 predicted proteins | sample AraplaCvi_mMF_r2_FD_184271 | JGI IMG/M metagenome (GOLD analysis project Ga0209563, IMG submission 184271) | Arabidopsis root microbial communities from North Carolina, USA - plate scrape CL_Cvi_mMF_r2 (SPAdes) (version 2) | ecosystem: Host-associated > Plants > Roots > Endosphere | place: USA...
ATCGGCATCGGCCCGTTATGGCCGGCAAAACACCGCGCATTGGGAAACATCCCCTTGTTGCGCAAGATATCGATGAACACGCGATACCGCCCCTCGGCATGCAGCCGGTCGATCGCCTGGGTGAATACCCGCGAATAATCGACGGGCCGCGCGGTGGAGTCGCTCATGAAACGCGCCAATAACGTGGGTTTTGCCGATTTTCCATGGGTAACACGTGCAAAGGGCGCAATCGCGACGCTGCTCTACGTCAACGCAAGTGTCGCATTGCTGTGCTATGGAGCGAGTCGTCGTCGGCGTTCCCGAATTCGAGCAGGCTGGCGATTGAGAGCAGCAGGAACGCTCCCGCTTGAGTCGTCGGAGCCAATGCGATGGCCGATCAGATTGGCCCAACAGGCCAGGACGTAGAGTATCTCGCCCGGCGCGAGGCGCAGGAACGGATCGCCGCCCGGCAATCCGCAGATCCCTCTGCCCGTCGCGCTCACCAAGCACTGGCCGAGCAATATGCTCGGCGATTGCGCATGCCACCCGCCCGGGTGAGCTAGACGACGTTCAGGAAACCCTCCCCCGCCAGGGGGAGGATTAAATCTAAAGCGACTCGGCCCGGTTGATGCCGTAGCGCGCGAGCGCCGGGGCGAGGTGGCGTTCGGCGTCGCCGAATCGGGTGAAGACTGCGCGATGCTGCGGCGCTTCGGGCCAATCCTGGCCTTCCGTCAGATACGCGACTCGCCGCGCGATCCCGGGCGCGCCATCGACGAAGCGGACCGGATGCGGCGCGGCTGCGGCGAGCTCGTCGCCGACCAATGGGAAATGCGTGCAGGCATTGACCACGACATCGATGCGCTCGCCCCCGGGCTGGTCGAACAGTCCGGCGATCGCCGCGCGATATTCCGCGATCGGCCGCTTTTCGCCCTGGAGCTTGGCTTCGGCGAGTTCGACCAACGCGGCCGAGCCGTGCCGCAGGACGATGCAATCGCCGGCGAAGCGCGCGGCGAGATCGTCGACATAAGGCTGGCGCACGGTCGCGTCGGTGCCGAGTACGCCGATCACGCGCGTCTTGCTGATTGCGGCGGCAGGCTTGATCGCCGGCACGGTGCCGACGATCGGCAGATCGAGCGCGGCGCGCACGGCGCCGAGCGCGATCGTCGACGCGGTGTTGCACGCGATCACGATCAGCCGCGGATCGTAGCGCTCGGCCAGTCGTCCGAGCAAAGCCGGCACGCGGGCCGCGATCTCCAGCTCGCTCTTGGTGCCGTAGGGGAACCCCGCCGAATCGGCGACATAGACCAACGGCGCCCGAGGCAGCAGTGCCTGGGTAGCGGCGAGCACCGACAGCCCGCCGACGCCGGAATCGAACAACAATAACGGGCGATCGTCCATGTCCGGCCTCTAGGGGGATGCATCCATTCTGATCAAGATAAGTGGCGTCGGTCCCCACGCTAGATTATGTATCCGGGCAATTGGGGAGCGTTCACGTGGCAACGGAATATCTATGGGCAGCGCCGGCCGGCGCCGTGCTGCTCGGTTACCTTCTCGGCTCGATTCCGTTCGGTGTCATCCTGACCCGCGCGTTCGGCGCCGGCGACCTTCGTCAGATCGGGTCGGGCAATATCGGCGCGACCAACGTCTTGCGGACGGGGCGGAAGGGCCTGGCCGCCGCAACCTTGCTGCTCGATCTCGCCAAGGGCGCCGCCGCGGTGCTGATCGCCGGCTGGCTGTTTCACGGCCATCAGATCCCCGCCGCCGCGGCTGCCTTGCTCGGCCATTGCTACCCGATCTGGCTGAAGTTCAAGGGCGGCAAGGGAGTCGCCACCCTGATGGGGATCGTGCTCGCGCTGCATTGGCCGATCGGGCTGGTCTACGCCCTGGTCTGGCTCGGATTGCTTGGCGTGCTCCGCATCTCGTCGGTCGCGGGAATGGCCGCGGCGGTTTCCGCGCCGGTCGCCGCCGCGGTGCTGGGCGATTTCGATGCGGTGTTCCTGCTCGTCGCGCTGGCGCTGATCGTGCTCTGGAAGCATCGCGCCAATGTCGAGCGGCTGATCCAGGGCAACGAGCCGAGGATCGGCGTCAAGAAGGATGGCTGATCCCCGCGTCGCGCGGTTGCGGCTGATCCGTACGCCGACGATCGGCCCCGTCACCTATCGCCAGTTGCTCGCACGTTTCGGCAGTGCCGAGGGCGCGATCGAGGCTTTGCCCGATCTCGCCGCGCGCGGCGGCGGCAAGCCGCCCCGCATCGCCGAGGGCGCGATGGTCGAACGCGAGATCGCCCGGGTCGAGACGCTCGGCGCGCGCTATCTGTTCATCGACGACGCCGATTATCCGCCATTGCTCGCCGAGCTCGACAATGCGCCCGCGGTGATGACGATCAGGGGCGACACCGCGCTTTTCGCGCGCACCAGCGTCGCGATGGTCGGTGCACGCAATGCCTCGGCCGCGGCCTGCCGCTTCGCCCGCGGGTTGGCGGTTGAATTGGGGCGCGAGGGCGTGGTGATCGTCTCGGGCCTGGCCCGCGGGCTCGACACCGCGGCGCATCAGGGGTCGCTGGCGACCGGCACGATCGGGGTGATCGCGAGCGGCATCGACATCGCCTTTCCGCCCGAGAATCGCGCACTGCAGGATCAGGTCGCCGAACAAGGCCTGCTGATCGCCGAACAGCCGCCGGGGAGCGAACCGTTGGCGCGCAACTTCCCCCACCGCAACCGCGTCATCGCAGGACTATCGACGGGCACCGTGGTGGTCGAGGCCGCACCACGATCGGGATCGCTGATCACCGCGCGGCTGGCGGCGGAAGCCGGGCGTGACGTCATGGCGGTGCCCGGCAGCCCGCTCGAGCCACGTGCCCAGGGCTGCAACCTGCTGATCCGCGAGGGCGCGACGCTGGTGCAATCGGCCGCCGATATATTGGAGACGATCCGCCCGATCGACCCGCGCATGGTGCGCGCGCCGGCCAGCCCGTTCGACGGACGCCCCGGCGGCGAGCCCGGCGACGCCGACCGCCGCGCGCTGACCGCCCTGCTCGGGCCGGTGCCGGTCGCAATCGACGAACTGATCCGCCAGTCGGGCTTGCCGCCCGCGACGGTGGCGTTGGTGCTGCTCGAACTCGAATTGGCTGGCCGGATCGAGCGCCATGCCGGCGGGCGGGTATCGCTGACGTGATGGCATCTATTGCCGAGTTTGAAGCCGCGCGGCAGATAGGCCGCGATTAAAGCGAGGGGAGCGATTGATGGGCAACGGCCAATCGCAAGACGGCATATGAGTCCGGGCACGGCTCGCTGGCTGTTTCGCGGCGCCGCGATCTATGGCCTGATCGTTCTGTTGCCGCTCTATTTGCTTGAGCATCAGGTGGCAGCCCCCGCCGCAGCGCTCGCCCATCCGGAATATTATTACGGCTTTATCGGCGCCGCGGCGGCGTGGCAGCTGGTCTATTGGACGATCGGCGGCGACCCTGTCCACTATCGAGCCTTCATGCCGCTCGGCGTCATCGCCAAGTTCGGTTTCTGGTTTCCGACATTTTTGTTGTGGTTGAATGGACGCACGCCGACCTCCACCTTTGTGATGACGAATGTCGATCTCCTCCTGGGCATCGGCTTCTTCGTCGCCTGGCGGGGGCTAAAGGCACCCGCTTGACGGGCATCATCGGGGCTCCCCATCCTCGCGCGTACACGTAAGGACCGCTTTTCACCGCCATGCAGCTTGTCATCGTCGAATCGCCCGCCAAGGCGAAAACCATCGAGAAATATCTGGGCAGCGACTATCGCGTCCTCGCGAGCTACGGCCATGTCCGCGACCTGCCGCCCAAGGACGGATCGGTCGACCCCGACCATGGCTTCGCGATGGATTGGGAAAATTACGCCGACAAGGCGAAGCAGCTGAAAGCAATCACCGACGAGGCCAAGAAGGCCGATCGGCTGATCCTGGCGACCGACCCCGATCGCGAGGGCGAGGCGATTTCGTGGCACGTCCAGGAAGTGCTGCGCAATCGCAAGGCGCTGCCTAAGCAAGTCGAACGCGTCACGTTCAACGCGATCACCAAGGCGACCGTGACCGAGGCGATGCAGCATCCGCGCGAGCTCGACGAGGATCTGATCGACGCCTATCGCGCCCGCCGCGCGCTCGATTACCTGGTCGGCTTCACCCTCTCGCCGGTGTTGTGGCGCAAGTTGCCCGGCGCCAAGTCGGCGGGCCGCGTCCAGTCGGTCGCGCTGCGCCTGATCGTCGATCGCGAGCGCGAGATCGAAGCGTTCGTCAGCCAGGAATATTGGTCGGTCGCCGCTACGCTCGAACAGGATGGCACGCCGTTCACCGCGCGGCTGATCAAGTGGAATGGCGAGAAGCTCGACCGCCTGTCGATCGGCAAGGAAGGCGACGCGCTCAAGGCGAAAGCGGACGTCGAGAATGGCCGCTTCACCGTCCAGTCGGTCGAGACCAAGCCCGCGACGCGCAACCCGCCGCCGCCCTTCACCACCTCGACCCTGCAGCAGGAAGCCGCGCGCAAGCTGGGCTTCTCGGCGAGTCACACGATGCGCATCGCCCAGGCGCTGTATGAGGATGGCGCGATCACCTATATGCGGACCGACGGCGTCCAGATGGACGGCAGCGCCATCTCCGCCGCGCGCAAGGCGATCACCGAGCGCTATGCCGCCAATTACGTTCCCGACAAGCCGCGCCAGTACCAGACCAAGGCGAAGAACGCGCAGGAAGCGCACGAGGCGATCCGCCCGACCGATTTCTCCAAGGATCGCGCCGGGTCGGGCGACCATGCCCGGCTATACGAACTGATCTGGAAGCGTGCGATGGCGAGCCAGATGGCCTCCGCCCAGATGGAGCGCACGACGATCGACCTGGCCGACGGCACCGGCCGCCACGGCCTGCGCGCGACCGGGCAGGTCGTGCTGTTCCCCGGCTATCTCGCGTTGTACGAGGAAGGCCGCGACGACGAAGGCGACGAGGAATCGCGCCGCCTGCCACGCTTGCGCGATGGCGACGTGCCGGCCAAGCGCGACGTCAGCGCCGAGCAGCATTTCACCCAGCCGCCGCCGCGTTTCTCCGAAGCGTCGCTGGTCAAAAGGCTGGAGGAGCTCGGCATCGGGCGGCCCTCTACCTATGCCTCGATCATCCAGACGCTCAAGGACCGCGACTATGTGCGGGTCGAAAAGAACCGCTTCTTCGCCGAGGAATCGGGCCGGCTGGTGACGGCGTTCCTCGAACGGTTCTTCGAGAAATATGTCAGCTTCGACTTCACCGCGGGACTCGAGGACGAGCTCGACGAGATTTCGGGCGGCCGCGCGCAATGGCAGGCCGTGCTCGAGGCCTTCTGGCGCGACTTCAAGCCACGCACCGCCGAAGTGATGGAGTTCAAGCCGTCCGAAGTGACGCAGCAGCTCGACGAGTTCCTCGCGCCTTACCTCTTCCCTGACAAGGCAGATGGCGGCGATCCGCGGCTGTGCCCCAATTGCGGCAAGGGCCAATTGTCCTTGCGCGGCGGCCGGTTCGGCGCGTTCATCGCCTGCTCCAACTATCCCGAGTGCAAATATACCCGCCGCTTTGCCCAGGCGGGCGCGGCGAGCGGCGAAGACACTGGCCCCGAATCTTTGGGCAAGGATCCCGAGACGGGCCTGGAAGTCGAGCGCAAGGCAGGGCGGTTCGGGCCGTACATCCAGCTCGGCGAAGGCAAGGACGCCAAGCGCGCCTCTATCCCCAAGGATATCGAGCTCGACCTCGACTGGGCCTTGAAGCTGCTGAGCCTGCCGCGTGAAATCGGGGCGCATCCGGAGACGGGCAAGCCGATCACCGCGTCGATCGGCCGCTATGGCCCCTATCTGGCGCATGACGGCAAGTACGCCCGGCTGCAGTCCACCGCCGAAGTGTTCGAGACCGGCATGAACGCAGCGGTGGTCAAACTGGCCGAAGCGGCAGCGAATGGCGGCCGCCCGGCGCGCGGCTCGCAGGCCCCGCTCAAGGTGCTGGGCGCGCATCCGCGTACCGAGGCCGAGATCAAGCTGATGGAAGGGCGCTATGGCGCCTATGTCACCGACGGCACGACCAATGCGACCTTGCCCAAGACGATCGACAAGGATCAGCTGACCCTGGAGGAAGCCGCGCAATTGATCGACGCGCGGGCGGCCGCGGCTCCGGCCAAAGGGAAGCGGGGAGCGAAGAAGGCGCCAGCGAAGAAGGCGCCAGCGAAGAAGGCAGCGGCGAAGAAGGCGCCGGCCAAAAAGAAGGCCGCGGCAAAGTGATCGTCACCCCAGCGCAAGCTGGGGTCTCAAGGAAGGAAAATACGGCGCGAGATCCCAGTTTTCGCTGGGATGACGGCTAGTTACGCCGCCCGCCGGCTCGTTGCGCTCAACCACGACCGGGCGCGGGTCTGCGCCTCGGCGATCTCGCGCGCGGTCATCTCGTCGGCCACTTCGGCGCGGCAATGGCGCGCGCCCTCATGGCCGCCACGCGACGCGGCGAGGTTGAACCATTTGTGCGCCTCGACCAGGTCGAGATCGACTCCGTTCGCGCCGGTCGAATAATCGACCCCGAGATCGTAACAGGCGTTCCAATCGCCACGCGCGGCATCGATCAACCGGCTTTCGATCAGAAATCGTGCACTCTTCAGGCTGCTGCCCATCTCGCCAACCCCTTTATCCCTTTGGCCGGGCTACCTTGGGGGGCGAGCGGTCAACAAATGGTTAACGCCGCTTAACCACGAAATTCAGGGTGCTATGTCGAGATTATCGATCAGCCGCGTGGTGCCGATGCGCGCGGCGGCGAGCAGGCGGCGCGGCTGGCCCGGGACGGAGTCGCCGAGCGTGGCTGCATCGACCAGCGAGATATAGTCGGTGACGAGCCCCGCCTGGATGAGTGACGCCATGGCGGCGGCGTGCCAGCCCGGCTCTCCCGCCTCGATCGCGCGCTTCGCCTCCGCCAGCGTGCGCGGCAGCGCCACCGCTCGGGCGCGCTCGTCGGGCGAGAGGTAGATGTTGCGCGACGACAGCGCGAGCCCGTCCGCCTCGCGCACCGTCGGCACGCCGACGATCTCCAACCCCAAGTCGAGATCGGCCACCATCCGCCGGATCACCGCCAGCTGCTGAAAGTCCTTTTCGCCGAAGAACGCCGTGTCGGGTCGCACTTGGTTGAACAATTTGGTCACGACCGTCGCGACGCCGTCGAAATGGCCGGGCCGCGCGGCGCCGTCGAGCCCGTCGCTGACTCCCGATACGGAGACGTTGGTGGCGAACCCCGCAGGATACATGTCGTCGACCCCGGGCATCCACAACAGGTCGCAGCCATGGGCGGTCAACAGCTCCTTGTCGGCTTCGGCCGGGCGCGGATAGCGCGACAGATCCTCGTTCGGCCCGAATTGCTTCGGGTTGACGAAGATCGAGGCGACGACCTTCGCCCCCGTCGCCCGCGCGGCATCGACCAGTGCCATATGCCCGGCATGGAGCGCGCCCATTGTCGGGACGAGCGCGACGCGCGCGCAGTCGCCGCGCAGGCTGGCGACCGCGCGTCTCAAATCGGGCAGATGATGGACAATTTGCATGGGACTTGCCGCTTCGATAGACGAGGGTTCGCCTGTAAAAGGCGCGGGGCATCTCAGGCAACCAGGGTCTTTACGTGGCGGACGCCAACAAACCACATATGATCGTCTTCGCCAACGAAAAGGGCGGGACTGGCAAGTCGACCACCGCGGTCCATGTCGCAATCGCGCTGCAGTCGCGTGGCGCGCGCGTCGCGGCGTTCGACCTCGACCATCGCCAACGCACCATGGCGCGCTATTTCGAGAATCGCGTCGCCACCGCGAAGCGCACCAGCCGCGAGCTGCCGACGCCGGTCTTTGCCGCGCATGACGGCGAGAGTCTCGAATTCTTCGATGGTACGCTCGACCGGCTGTGCGCCGACGCCGATTTCGTGGTGATCGACACGCCGGGCCGCGACGACCGTTTCGGACGGCTGGCGGCGAGCCGCGCCGACACCCTGGTCACACCGATGAACGACAGCTTCGTCGATTTCGATCTGATCGGCCAGGTCGATCCGGATACCTACAAGGTGACGCGGCCGAGCTTTTACGCCGAACTGATCTGGGATGCGCGCAAGGCCCGCGCCAAGGCCGATGGCGTGGCGATCGACTGGGTCGTGCTCAGGAACCGGCTCCAGCATATCGAGGCGCGCAACATGCGCCGCGTGTCCGAGGCGCTCGACCAACTCGCCAAGCGCGTTGGCTTCCGCATCATCCCGGGCCTGGGCGAACGCGTGATCTATCGCGAATTGTTCCCCAAGGGGCTGACCATGATCGACAGCCGCGATTTCGGCGAAATGGGCTTGGCGCACGTCGCCGCGCGGCAGGAATTGCGCGAGATGATGGCGGCGCTCGCTTTGCCCGAGCCGGTCATGCCGCTCTTCGCCTGACATGGCCAAGCTCATCCTGGCGCTGGCCGTGGCCTGGTTCGGCTGGTGGCTGTGGCAAGGGCCCAAGAAGGTCTGGACCGACGGTCGCCGCAAGCCGCAGCGCAGCGAGGACGAGATCGGCGCGCTGGCCGTGCTGGGGCTCGATCCCGGCGCCACGCGCGACGAGATTCGCGGCGCGCATCGCCGCCTGCTCCGCAACGTCCACCCAGACCATGGCGGCACCGACGAGCTCGCTCGTCGCGTCAATGAGGCGCGTGACATCCTATTGAAGCCGAGTTCAGACCCCGGGGATTGAACTTTTTCCCTGCTCGGCGGATTGGGCGCGCATCAACCTGACGGGAGCCCCCATGACCCACCGTTTCGATCCGACGTCCCTGCGCGAATACGATATCCGCGGAGTCGTCGGCAAAACCCTTTCGACCGACGACGCCCGCGCGATCGGCCGCACCTTCGGCACCATCGTGCGCCGCGCCGGCGGCATCCGCGTCGCGGTGGGACGCGACGGCCGGACCTCGTCGCCGGCGATGGAAACGGCTTTGGTCGACGGGTTGCTCGCATCGGGCGTCAACGTGATCCGCACCGGCATGGGGCCGACCCCGCAGCTGTACTGGGCCGAGGCCGAGCTGGAAGTCGATGGCGGCATCCAGATCACCGGCAGCCACAATCCAGCCGAATATAACGGCTTCAAGATGGTGCTGCAGCATCGCCCGTTCTTCGGCGAGGATATCCAGACTCTCGGCCGGATGGCGGCCGAGGGTGATTGGGAAGAAGGTCAGGGCGAGGTCGCCGATGCCGATATCGTCGACGATTATGTCGGCCGGCTGATGGCCGGCTATTCGGGTGGCGCCTACCGGATCGGCTGGGACGCAGGTAACGGCGCCGCCGGGCCGGTGATCGAGAAGCTGACCAAGTTGCTGCCGGGCGAGCATCATCTGCTGTTCACCGAGGTCGACGGCACTTTCCCCAATCATCATCCCGACCCGACCGAGGAAAAGAACCTGGCGCACCTCAAGGCGCTGGTGGCGGAAAAGGCACTCGATTTCGGCGTCGCGTTCGACGGCGACGGCGACCGGATCGGCGCGATCGACGGCAAGGGCCGGGTAATCTGGGGCGACCAGATCCTCTCGATCCTGGCCGAACCGGTGCTGAAGGAAGTGCCGGGCGCGACGATCATCGCCGACGTCAAGGCGAGCCAGGCGCTGTACGACCGCATCGCCGAGCTGGGCGGGCAGCCACTGATGTGGAAGACCGGGCACAGCCTCATCAAGACCAAGATGAAGGAAACGCACGCGCCGCTTGCCGGCGAGATGTCGGGCCACATCTTCTTCGCGCACGATTTCTACGGCTTCGACGACGCGCAATATGCCGCCGTCCGCCTGATCCGCGCGGTGCATATGATCGGCAAGTCGATGACCGAGATTAAGGACGCGATGCCGGTGATGGTCAACACGCCCGAGATGCGCTTCCAGGTCGATGAGAGCCGGAAGTTCGCGGTGATCGACGAAGTGCTCGACCGGCTCGAGACCGAAGGCGCCGACGTCAACCGCACCGACGGCGCCCGCGTCACCACGCCCGACGGCTGGTGGCTGCTGCGCGCGTCGAACACCCAGGACGTGCTGGTCGCGCGTGCCGAGGCTAAGGACCAGGCGGCACTCGACCGCCTGCTCGCGCAGATCGACGCCCAGCTGGCGGCGAGTGGATTGGAGCGCGGGCCGCAAGCGGGGCATTGAGTCCCTGCTCGTCATTCCGGTGCATACTGGACCATTAGTGGATGCCGAACAGACGGCTGGACGACATGCCCTAATTCGTCACCCCGGCCTTGTGCCTGTCGAGCTTTGGCCCGCCCCCGGCAGGCCAAAATCGTGTCCGGAGGACACGATTTCGCTCGACACCACTCCTCCACAACCGAGATACGGCGTTGTTGCACGGTGGATGCCGGCACAAGGCCGGCATGACGGAAAAAAGGCTGGCGACGCAAACCCCAGACATTGGCGCCCTGTAGCGTCGCCCGGGGTCGCTTTTCGGCCTTAAAGCGCCCACATACGGCCAATGGCATCCCCCTCCATCATCCGTGTCATCGACCTCGAGACCACTGGCGATGCGCCGCCGCAGCACGGTGTGCTCGAGATCGGCTGGCAGGACGTCGCGCTCGGCGCCGATGGCCGCTGGGAATTGTATGGTGAGGGCGGCAGCCGGATGGTTAATCCCGGCCGGCCGATCCCGCCGATCACCCAGGCGATCCACCATATCCTCGACGAACAGGTCGCCGACGCGCCCTATTGGATCGACGTCGCGCGCCCGGTGCTCGATCCCTATCCGCGCCGCCTCGCGCTCGCCGCGCACCGCGCCGATTTCGAGCAGCAATTCTGCACGCCGACGCTGACGCATGGTGCCGACTGGATCTGCACCTGGAAATGCGCGCTCCGGCTGTGGCCCGATAGCCCAAGTTTCTCCAATCAGGTGCTGCGCTATTGGCGCAAGCCCGAGGGGCTCGATCATGAGCGCGGGCTGCCCGCGCACCGCGCCTTTCCCGACGCCTATGTCACCGCGCACCATCTGCGCGACATGCTCAACGAAGCATCGGTCGCGCAGCTGATCGAATGGTCGAAGCAACCCGGGCTGCTGCCGCGCGTGCGCTACGGTCCCGATCGCGGCAAGGAATGGAACGAGATCGCCGAGGACAGCCTGGCTGGTTTCCTGACCGACCGCGACCCCGACATACGCTTCACCGCGGAAACCGAACTCGCCCGCAGGCGCGGCGGCGGCGCGGTGGGGCGCGCCAACCTGCAGGGCCTGCTGCTGTAGGCTGCTACCCCGCCGCCACCTTCACCGCGTCGCAGATACGGTCGACCACCGCTTCGACCTGCGCAGCGTCCTCGCCTTCGGCCATCACCCGGATCACCGGCTCGGTGCCCGAGGGGCGAATCACCAGCCGGCCCTTGCCCTCGAGCTCGCCCTCGGCATCGGCGATCACGGCCTTGACGCCGGCATCGTCGAGCGGTTTGCCGCCCTTGAAGCGGACATTCTTGAGCAATTGCGGCAGCGGATCGAAGCGATGGAGCAATTCGCTCGCCGGAATCCCCGAGCGCACCAGTTCGGCGAGGATCTGCAGCGCCGCGACCAGCCCGTCGCCGGTGGTGGCGTAGTCCGACAGGATGATGTGCCCAGATTGCTCGCCGCCGACATTGTATCCCTGCCCGCGCATCGCTTCGAGCACGTAGCGGTCGCCGACCTTGGTCCGGATCAGCTTGATCCCCTGCGCGCTGAGATGGCGTTCGAGCCCAAGGTTCGACATCACGGTCGCGACCAGCCCGCCGTTGCGGAGATTGCCCGCGCGCGCCCAGCCGGTCGCGATCACCGCCATCAGCTGGTCGCCATCGATCACCCGTCCGGTCTCGTCGACCACGATCAACCGGTCGGCATCGCCATCGAGCGCGATGCCGATATGCGCGCCGCTCGCGACCACCGTCTCGCACAAGGTCTGCGGCGCGGTCGATCCGACCTGGTCGTTGATGTTCTTGCCGTTGGGCGTGACGCCGATCGCGATGACCTCGGCGCCCAATTCCCACAAGGCCGAGGGCGCGACCTGATAGGCGGCGCCATTGGCGCAATCGACCACGACCTTGAGCCCATCGAGCGTCAAATCGTCGGGAAAGGTCGCCTTGGCGAAATGGATGTAGCGCCCCCGTGCGTCCTCGACCCGGCGTGCGCGGCCGATATCGGGCGCATCGGCAAGCGTCACCTCTCCATCGATCAGCGCCTCGATCGCCATCTCATCCGCGTCGGACAATTTATAGCCGTCGGGCCCGAACAATTTGATGCCGTTATCGGCGTAGGGGTTGTGGCTGGCCGAGATCATCACGCCGAGATCGGCGCGCATCGACTTGGTCAGCATGCCGATCGCCGGGGTCGGCAGCGGCCCGAACAGAGTGACGTCCATGCCGACGCTGGTGAACCCCGCGACCAGCGCGTTTTCGAGCATATAACCCGACAGCCGCGTGTCTTTGCCGATCACCACGCGATGCTTGTGATCGCCGCGAACGAAATGCGCGCCGGCCGCCATGCCGACCTTCATCGCCATCTCCGCCGTCATCGGCTGAACATTGGTGAGGCCGCGAATTCCGTCTGTGCCGAAATATTTTCTTGCCATTCTGACCGTTTCCGTCCGCTATCCCGCGCTCTTGGCCGGGCGTGATAGCGCGGCAATCGGAGAAGGGCGAGCATGTCGCAAGCATTGAGGATTCTGATCGCGCTGGTCGGCGGGTTGGTGCTGGGTATCGCGCTCGCCAATTGGGCGCCAGTTCCGGGCGCAACGATGCTCTACGTTACCAAGCTGATCGGCGGGGCCTGGCTCCATGGCCTGCAGATGGTGATCGTCCCGCTGGTCGTCGCCTTGCTGGTGATCGGCATCGCCGCGTCAGCGGAGGCCGCGCGCGCCGGACGGATCGCCGGGCGAGCACTGCTCTTCTTCGTCGTCATCCTGTGGATCAACACGATCATGTCGGCGGTGATCACGCCGCTGTTGCTGCGCGTATTCCCGCTCCGCGCGGAATGGGCCGAGGCGCTGAAGGCATCGCTGTCGAGCGCCAAGACCGCCGGCCAGGTGCCGACCTTGGCCGATTTCTTCGACAAGATCGTGCCGACCAACATCATCGACGCCGCCGCGACCGACGCCTTCCTGCCACTGACCGTATTCGCGATGGTGTTTGCCTTTGCCATCACCCGGCTCGAGCCCGACCGCCGCAAGATGATGGTCGATTTTTTCCAGGCGATCGCCGATGCGATGATCGTCGTGATCGGCTGGGTACTGGTGCTCGCCCCGCTCGGCGTGTTCTGCCTGGCCTTCGGGGTTGGCATGCAGACCGGAGCCGCCGCGTTCGGCGCGCTGGCGCACTACATCCTGACCGTCTCGACCCTGGGCATCCTGGTCCTGCTGTCAGCTTATCCGATCGCCGCGATCGGATCGCGGGTGAGCCTCGGCCGCTTCGCGCGCGCGGTGCTGCCAAGCCAGATCGTCGCGATCAGCACGTCGTCTTCGCTCGCCTCGCTGCCGACCATGCTCAGGTCGAGCGAGGAGATCGGTGCGCCGGCGCGCGTGTCGGGCATCGTCCTGCCGATCGCGGTCGCGGTGTTCCGCGCCACCAGCCCGGCAATGAACCTGGCGGTCGCGCTCTACGTCGCGCATCTGACCGGAACGCCTATCGGCCCCGGCCAGCTCGCCGCCGGCGTGGTGACGGCCGCGATCACGACGATGGGGTCGGTATCCTTGCCCGGCACGATCAGCTTCTTCGCGTCGGTCGCGCCGGTATCGGTGGCGATGGGCGTGCCGCTGGAGGCATTGGGGCTGCTGGTCGCGGTCGAGACGATCCCCGACTTGTTCCGCACGCTCGGCAACGTGACGATGGACGTCGCGGTCACCGGGACGATCGCGGCGCGGAGCGGTATCACCACCGACGCCGAAAGCGAAACCGACCGCATGATCGAGGAGATCCCGGCATGAAATACCGCACGCTCGGCAGCCATGACGGCGGCTTGAAAGTCTCGGCGATCGGCATCGGCTGCATGCCGATGATCCGCAACGGCAACATCAATTACGGCCGCGCCGACGACGATGAATCGATCCGAACGATCCATGAGGCGATCGAGCTGGGCATCACTTTCTTCGACACCGCGGAGATGTACGGTCCGTTCGCCAATGAGGAACTGGTCGGCCAGGCGATCAAGGGAAAGCGCGACGGCCTGGTCATCGCGACCAAGTTCGCGATGCGCTGGAACGGCAATGAGATGACCGGGCTGGACGGCAGCCCGGCCAATGCCCGCCGTGCGGTGGAGGGATCGCTGAAGCGGCTGGGGATCGACACGATCGACCTGTTCTACCAGCACCGCGTCGACCCTAATGTGCCGATCGAGGAAACGGTCGGCGGCATGGCGGAGCTGATCAAGGAAGGAAAGATCCGCCACATCGCCTTGTCCGAAGCGGGGCCGCAGACGCTGCGCCGCGCAGCCACGGTGCATCCGATCACCGCGCTGCAGAGCGAATATTCGGTGTGGGAACGCGATGTCGAGGACGAGATCCTGCCGACCTGCCGCGAACTCGGCATCGGGTTCGTACCGTACAGCCCGCTGGGTCGCGGCTTCCTGGCGGGAACGATCCGCAGCCTCGACGAGCTGCCGGCCGACGACTGGCGTCGCAACGACCCGCGCTACCAAGCCGATACGCTGCCGCAGAACCTCAAGATCGTCGACTCGATCGCCGAGGTGGCGAAGCGTCACAAGGCGTCCAACGCGCAAGTCGCGCTTGCCTGGCTGCTCGCCCAGGGTGACGATGTGGTGCCGATCCCCGGCGTCAAGCGCCGCGAGACGATGCGCGATTCGGCCGGGTCGGTCGACGTCGCGCTGACCGCTGACGACCTCGCCGCGATCGACGCCGCCGCCCCCAATGGCGGCACGGCCGGGCCGCGTTACGGCGAGCGCGGGATGCGGATGGTCAAGCTATAGGCTGTATCTTGGCGGCATCTCCCTCTCCCCGTGTGGGAGAGGGAGGGAGGGTGAGGGGGACTCACAGCTTTCGTCGATTCCCCCTCATCCTTCCGGCACTGCGCGCCTCCCTCCTGCTCCCACAGGGGGAGAAGGAATCAGCCCTCTAACCGCCGATCCACCGCCAGATGCCGGCAGGCACCCCAGCGAGCGGCAAATGCGCCCAGGTCGCGGCGAGCCACAAGGCGATTCCACCGATCACTGGCACCACTCCGGCGGGCGTGAACTTGACCCGCCCGCTCAGGATGGCGCCGAGCGGCCAGTAGCTGGTGTGCTGTTCCCATGCCCGCCACGTCTCGGGCTGGAGCTTTTCCTTCTTCCTGTCCTGCAGTGCGGCGCCGACCAAGGCGAGGAGGATGATCGTGGTCGCCAGGACGATATTGGCGGGGGTCGGCATCACCAGGATGTGCGCCACGCCCCACAAAGCGAATCCCCACATCATCGGGTGCCGCGTCACGCTGAACACCCCGCGCGGTTCCGGCGGCGCGGCGGTGCCACGCGGCGGTCCGGGGAGTGCCGGATTGCCGCGCAGCGACCCCAGGAACAGGACGCTCGCCGGCAGCATGATCAGCGTGCCGACGATCCACAAACCGTCGCCCACCGCCCAGAACGGCGTCTCCGCCGGCACCGCGCGGAACGCCAAGGCAAGCCAGCCGAACGTCGCCAGCGCGACCAGCGAATAGACACCCTGGAACGGCATCTCGCCGATCGCTCGCGCGATCGACGCGCGCAACGGATGCGACAGCAGGAAATGCGATCCGACGAATGCCGCGCCCGCGGCGACTTCCCAGCACAACGGACTCATGGACCCTCTCCCCCGAACCGTTCGAGGGAGAGGCTAGACCATCACTGGACGCCGTGCATCCACTTCTTGAGCGGCCAGGACAGCGCCAGCAGCAACACACCAAGGCCGATCGCGACGAGCGCGATCACCGTGAAGGTGTGGGTATAGGTGTCGAGACTGACCTTGAGGTTGGTGACCTGACCGCCGACCGTATCGACGCTGGCGAATTGCGCGACCACGCCGGCGACATATTGCGCGACGGAGATCGACAGGAACCACACGCCCATCATCAGCCCGACGACACGCGCGATCGACAATTTGGTGATCATCGACAGGCCGACCGGCGAGATGCAGAGCTCGGCGATCGAGTGGATCACGTAGAGCCCGGCGAGCCACCACAGGCCGACCTTGAAACTGCTGTCGGCAAAGGTCGATCCCCAGACCAGAAACAGGAACCCGGCCCCCACGCCCATCAGTGCAACCGAGAATTTGATCGGGATCGACGGTTCCCATCCGCGCCGCGCAAGCCATCCCCATAGCGCGCTCATCAAGGGCGCGAGCAGGACGATCGAGATCGGGTTGAAATTCTGCGTTTGCGGCGCCGACATCACCCAGTCGCCGATCACGGTGCGGTCGGTATTGCGGTCGGCGAACAGGGTCAGGCTCGATCCGGCCTGTTCGAACAAGGTCCAGAACACGACGTTGAAGACGATCAGCACCATAGCCGCGACCATCATCTCGCCTTCCTTGCGGCTGCCCTTGAGGAACGACCAGACCAGGATGCCGGGCACCGAGACGATGAAGGTCCCGAACAGCAACTTGCCCATCAACGGCAGCGACGCGAGATAGCCGATGAAGCCCGATCCCGCGGCAGGTTCCTCGGCCTGCATCAGATTGACGAACAGGAAATAGACCACCGGCACGGCGACGATGGCGAGCACGTAGATCAGCATCGCGCGATCGGGCCCGCTTCGCGCCGGCGGGTTGCCGTACGCGTCGAGCCGGCCGCCGTGATAGCTGATCATGAAGAACGAGATCACCATGGCCACGCCGGCAAGCCCGAGCCCGAGCGGCCAGCCGAAACTGTCGGCGAACAACGCGCACAGGAACTGGCCGAGGATCGAGCCGACATTGATGCCCATATAGAAGATGGTGAATCCGGCATCGCGGCGGCGGTCGCCTTGCTCGTAGAGTTCGCCGACCATGGTCGAGATATTGGGTTTGAAGAAGCCGTTGCCGACCGAGACCAGCGACAACGCCATCAGCAGGATCATCGTCAGCAGCGGGCTGCGCTCGGCGCCTTCGGAAAAGCTGTCCTTGGCGAGGTGGCGGACTTCCTTGCCGTCGGCGGCGAGCAGCGACATGGTGCCGTCGTCATTGCCGCGCATGGTCAGTTTTTGCCCGTTATCGACCAGATAGCGCGCCTCCTTGGGGTCGCTGGTCGGGGTGTCGCGGAAATTGTCGACCACCACCTCGTAGCGTTTGCCGTCGATCACCTGATAGGGCTTGGCCGGCTGGCCACCGAAGGCGAGCGTGAAATAGCCGATCGCCATCATCAGCGCGCCGAACCGCACCGCGCGTTTCGAGCCGAGATATTGATCGGCGAGCAAACCGCCGACCAGCGGCGTCAGATAGACCAGAGCGGTATAGCCGCCATACAGGCCGGTCGAGGCGCGGTCGCCTAGGATGAAATGCTTGGTGAGATAGAGCGTCAGCAACGCCCGCATGCCGTAATAGCCGAACCGCTCCCACATCTCGGTGCCGAACAGCCAGAACAGCGGCTTGGGATGGCCGAACCACGCCCCCTCCGCCGCCGGGTTGGTGTGGGTAATGTCCGGCTCCCGCGGATTGTCCGCGGTCGGGGTGTCCACCATGCATTCGCTCCCTGAAGTCTTGCTCCCGCCGTCTAGCAACGCGGCGAGTGGATGCGCCGGAGACTAGCGGCAAAGCGGGGCGAGTAAATATCCCGAGGCTAGCCGCCGGCCGCCGTTGCCGGTGCACGCATGCACTCCTAGATGGCGGCCATGTTCAACGACCTTTCCACTCCTCTATCGCTGCTGTCGACCCGCCGATCGGGCAAGCCGCGCGATCTTGTCGCCCCCGGTCCCAATGATGCGCAACTGCGGCAGATCCTGGAGATCGCTGCGCGCACGCCCGACCATGGCAAGCTCTCGCCGTGGCGGTTCGTGATCGTCCCGGCCGACAAGCGCGCTGCGCTGGCGGAGACGATCACCGCCGCCTATCGCGCCGAACGACCGCAGGCGGCGCGGCTGGAGATCGAGGCGCTCGAGCAATTCGCGACCCAGGCGCCGGCGCTGGTGGTGGTGCTGTCGTCGCCCAAGGTCGAAAGCCATATCCCTTTATGGGAACAGCAATTGTCGGCCGGCGCGGCGTGCATGAACCTGCTTCATGCCGCGCATGCTCTGGGCTTTGCCGGCGGCTGGCTGACCGGCTGGGCCGCCTATTCGGACGCGGTCCGCGATGCGTTCGGCGCGGAACCCGAACAGATCGCCGGGTATATCTTCCTGGGAACGCCGGCAAAGCAACTAGAAGAAAGGCCGCGCCCCGATCTGCAAAAGATTATTTCAACGTGGCAAGGGTAATTGACTGGACTCTTTTGCCCATTGCTGTATTAGTGCACCATGGCACTTAGCAATGACGACAGCCCGGTCTACATCCGGCTGAGGGGCACGATCTCGGCGGCGATCCTGCGTGGCGAATATCGGGCGGGCGACCAATTGCCGTCGGTGCGCGCGCTCGCGGCCGAACATGGCGCCAACCCACTGACCGTCGCCAAGGCCTATCAGAGTTTCCAGGACGACGGCTATGTCGAGGTGCGGCGCGGCGTCGGCATGTTCGTCCTGCCTGGCGCGGCGGAAAAGCTGCGCGTTGCCGAGCGCGATCGCTTCGTGACCCAGCAATGGCCGCGCATCGCCGAGTATATCGACTTGCTCGGACTCGACGCAGCCGACCTGCTGGAGCGCGAACGCGCCTGAATTTTCGGCCGGGCTTCCGGTCCTGACGATTATCTAATGCAGCTCGCTCGGGGTGCCACCCCTTGGGTTGCCTCCAATCCCGACGCGTTCACGACGATCCACTTTGACGTGGCGAAAGCTGCCGGTAATTAGCTGAGCATGGCGGGGCGGGAAACGAGAAGCGGATTAACCGCAGCGCTCAACCCCGGCACGATCCTGGTCAGTCGCGCGGTGATCGGCATTCTGGCGGCGGTGTTCCTCGCCGGGCTCGTGCGATTGACCGCACACGCGTCTGTCGCGCTCAGCTTTCCCTACGCCTTCGACTATGGCGAAGGCGTCGTCTGGCAACAGATGCGCAACATCGTCCAGGCCGAGGGGTACCGGCCGGTCGGCATCTATCCCGCGATCGCCTATGAATACCCGCCCATCTTCCATCTTTGCGCGGCAAGTATCGCGCGGCTCACCGGGATCGATGAGCTGTACGCCGGACGGCTCGTATCACTGGCATCGGCGATCGTCTGCGCGCTGCTCATCGCCCGGCTGACGGCCCACGCCCTTGCCGGCGAAAACCGAAGAGTGATGTTCGGCGCCGCGACGATCGCGGGATTGGCTTTCCTCACCCTGCCGCTGGTCGGCGAATGGTCGCTGTTGATGCGGATCGACCTGTTGGCCTGCGCCTTGTCGCTCGCAGGCATGCTGCTGACGATCCATGCCCCCCGGTCGATTGTCGCCTGCGTCGCCGCGGGCCTCATCTTCACGCTGGCGCTTTACACGCGCCAGACGAGCCTGCCGGCGCCCGCGGGCGCGTTCCTGGTCCTGCTCGCGGTGCGTCCTGCCCGGGCGTGGCTGATGGCGGCCGCTGCGGTCGGCAGCGGGCTGGCTGTACTCGCCGCGCTAGAGACCGCGACCCAAGGCGGCTTTCTGCTCAATATCGTTTCGTACAACATCAACCGCATCATCTGGGATCACGCGCTCGCGTTCGGCATCGTGCTGCTGGCCAATGTCGCGGTGATCGGGATAGCGTTATTCGGCCTATTCGACAGCTTTCGCCTCTCGCGCGTGCGGCGGTGGCGCGATCTGAAGACGTGGCTTGCCACCGATCCGAAAAATGTCGCGATTTCGGTCGTCGCCGCGACGCTCGCCTGCAAGACGATGATGCTGCCGGCGATCCTGAAATCAGGCGCGAGCGACAATTACCTGATCGATTGGTTTTCCGAGCTCGCCATATTTTTCGGCATTGCGATGGTACCGGTGCTGCGCGCGACGTTACGCTTGCCGGCGAAACCGAATGCCATCCTGTTGGGCTTGGCCGGCATCGTCCTGCCGCTGCAAACCGCGGGGGCCGGGCTTTTGCCAGATAGGGCTGCCGTCGACGTCCAACAGCGAGGACTCGACGCAATCGTCGATCGCATCCGCCAGGCCAAGCGGCCCGTGATTTCCGACGATGCGACGCTCTTGATCAGGGCGGGGCAGGCGATGCGCTGGGAGCCCTCGATCGTCGCGGAGCTCGGCAGCGCCGGACGCTATGATGAAGCTAAGTTCATCAAGCTGATCGTAGAACGCAGATTCGCGTTTTTCGTCACCGACGGCGACCGCGGTGCCGTGGTGTTCGACCAACGCTTCAATCCGAAGGTCACCGAGGCGATCCACATTGCTTATCCCCGTCGCGAACGCATCGGCGGACGGGTTTTGCACCTGCCGCGTTGCGACGACAATTGAGCGCGACGCTTTAGAACAATCCCAGCCGCGCCACTTCGTCCTCGGTCAGGTCGATCCCGAACAGCAGGCTCAAGCGCATGCGATAGACGCGCGGATCGTCGATCGTGCCGGCCGTGTCCTCGCCTGCCGAGTGGCGGCGATAGTCGCGGTCGGTCAGCGCGGCGAAGCCGTGCGGCAGGACGATGCTGACCACGTTGAGGTCGACGAAACGCGTCCCCGGTGCGGTCGCGGTCCAATGATTGGACATCTCGAAGTCGATCGGCGGGACCACGTCGAGCGTGAAGCTATATTGCTCGACCCAGCCGTCGCTCTCCACCCGCCCGTCGGTGGCTGCCGGATTGCCGTGGCGCGACAATACCCAGCCGCGATGATCGTGAAGCAGCCGGTAGCGCGCGCCGTCGGGTGCGGTCGCCTCGGCGCCATCGATCAGCGGCATCACGGGCGAATAGCTGCCGCCGAACCCGGCATCGGCCATCCACTTCTGGCCGTCGATCGTCACCAGGAGCAGCATGTGGGTGCGGGCCGGCGTGGCCGCGGCACCGAACCAGACGCGCGCGAGCAACGGCCGGACGGCGAAGCCGAGCGCCGTCAGCGCGTCGCAGAACAACCGGTTCTGTTCGAAACAATAGCCGCCGCGCCGGCGCGTCACGAGCTTGGCGAAGACCGAGTCGCTGTCGATCGCGATTCCGCGGCCGAGCCGGAGGTCGAGATTTTCGAACGGGATGGCGAGGCGATGCGCACGCTGCACCGTCGCCAGCCCATCGAGATCGCAGGCTGGACGGTCGCCGAGGCGGATGCGCTCGAAATAGGCGTCGAGGTCGAAACTCATGCGGCGAACAGCTCCGCCGGAAGTTGGTACAATGAAGATGCCGGCGCGGTCGCCGCGGCGTGGAGGCCCAGCGCCTCGGGTACAATCTGCGCGACATAAAAGCCGCACACCGCGCGCTTCATGCGCAGGAAATCGTCATCGCCGTCGGCCGCCGCGCGGCCCTGGCGCTCCATCAGCCAGCCGCAGACCGCGACCGACAGCATCGTCAGGAACGGATAGCTCGCCGCCAGCCGATCGTCGGCATCGGCCGTCGCCAGCCGCCGCCCGATTTCGTCACAGGCATCGATCAGCATGCGCAGCGCCGAATCCTCGGCATCGGCGCGCATATCGGCGATCAGCGTAGCGAACGCCGCGCCTTTCGACAGGCCGAGCTTGCGCCCGACCAGATCGGCGGCCTGGATACCGTTGGTGCCTTCGTAGATCGGGGTGATGCGGGCATCGCGGAAGAACTGCGCGGCACCGGTCTCCTCGATATAGCCCATTCCACCATGGATTTGGACGCCGAGCGAGGCGACCTCGTTACCGAGATCGGTGCCATGCGCCTTGGCGAGCGGGGTCAGGATTTCGAGCCGGTCCCTGGCCGCTTCGTCACCCAGCCCCGCGCGGTCGACCATCCCGGCCGCGAGATAGACCAGCGCGCGCGCCGCCTGGGTCTGCGCCTTCATCCGCATCAGCATGCGGCGCACATCGGGATGCTCGACGATCGCGACCGGGGTCTTGTCGTGCGATCCGGCGCGCGCCGACTGAATACGCTCGCGGGCATAATCGACCGCTTTCTGCGTCGCAGCCTCCGCCACCTGCACGCCCTGCAGCCCGACATTGAGGCGCGCATTGTTCATCATCGTGAACATCGCGCGCATGCCGGCATTCTCCGCGCCGATCAGCTCGCCGATACAATCGCCATTGTCGCCGAACGACAGTACGCAGGTGGGCGAGGCGTGCAGCCCCATCTTGTGCTCGATCGAAACGACGCGGACGTCGTTGAAGTCGCCGGGCGTGCCCTCGGCATCGAGGCGATATTTGGGCACCAAGAACAGCGAGATCCCCCGCGTCCCCTCAGGTGCGCCCGGCGTGCGGGCGAGGACGAGATGGACGATATTGTCGGCCATGTCGTGATCGCCGAACGAGATGAAGATCTTGGTGCCCGAAATCTTCCACTTACCGTCGCCCGCCGGCTCGGCGCGGCTGCGCAGCGCGCCGACATCGGACCCTGCCTGGGGCTCGGTCAGGTTCATCGTGCCGGTCCAGGCGCCGGTCGCGAGATGCGGCAGATACGCCGCCTGCTGTTCGGGCGTGCCGTGGTGGAGCAGCGCCTCGATCGCACCGACGGTCAGGGTCGGCGCCAACGCGAAGCCCATGTTCGCGGCGCCCAGGGTCTCCAGCACCGCGCTCGCCAGCACGAACGGCAGGCCCTGGCCGCCGAAATCGCCCGGCGCGCCGATCGTGCCCCAGCCGCCCTCGACATAGGCGCGATAGGCCTCGGGATAGCCGGCCGGCATCCTGACCCCCTCGGGAGTCCATTTGGGCCCCTCGGTATCGCCCGCCCGCGCCAGCGGCGCCCATTCGCCCGCGGCGAACGCGCCGGCGCCTTCGAGCACCGCATCGACCAGGTCGGGCGTGGCGTCGGCGAAGCGCTCGGTGGCGGCGAGATCGGCCAGCTGGGCGACATGATCGAGCACGAAACGCTGCTCACGAACGGCGGGATTGAAGGGCATGCGGCTTCCTCTCCTGATCCGACGCGCTATAGCCCCCCGCCATGGCCGCGCAACTCACCCGCACTTTACCTTACGGAGCCGATTCTGTCGCCGAAGCGGCGGCGCTGATCCGGCAAGGCGCCTGCGTCGCGGTGCCGACCGAAACCGTCTATGGCCTGGCCGCCGACGCGACCAACGCCGCGGCAGTCACGGCGGTCTATGAAGCCAAGGGGCGGCCGAGCTTCAATCCGTTGATCGTCCATGTTGCCGATATCGCCGAGGCGAAGAAGCTGGCGGCGTTCGACCGGCGCGCCGATGCGCTGGCCGAGGCGTTCTGGCCGGGGCCGCTGACTCTGGTCCTGCCGCTCAAGCCGTCAGCGCAGATCGCCTCGCTGGTGACCGCGGGGCTGGAGACGATCGCGATCCGCGTGCCGCGCCACCGCGCGATGCGGGCGCTGCTGGAGGCAAGCAGGCGCCCGCTCGCCGCGCCTTCGGCCAATGCCTCTGGATCGATCAGCCCGACGCGCGCCGAGCATGTCGCGGCCAGCCTCGACGGGCGTATTCCGCTGATCCTCGACGACGGGCCGACTAGCCAGGGAATCGAATCGACCATCGTGCGCGAAGTGTTCGGCATGACGCGCATCCTGCGCCACGGGCCGGTGACGATTGACGAGGTGCGCGCGGCGATCACCCGCCCGGGCGTGAAGCTCGATCGCTTCGATACCGGCGAGGACGACAGCCAGCCCGAGCAGATCGAATCGCCGGGCCAGCTGCTCGCGCATTATGCACCGCGCAAACCCTTGCGGATCGACGCGCCGCGCGCCGCCGAAGACGAATGGATGATCGGATTCGGCGCGACCGGGGGCGACGACAATCTGTCGCCGAGCGGCGACCTGGCCGAAGCGGCGGCCAATCTGTTCGACGCGTTACACCGTGGCGACGCTTCATCGCAGCCGAAAATCGCGATCGCGCCGGTGCCCAATGAGGGGATCGGCGTCGCGATCAACGACCGGCTACGCCGCGCATCGCATCGGGAATGACTGCAAAACAAGCGTTTAAATCTTTACACTCGCGAAACGAGGTTTAGTCTCCGCACCCATCGGGCCGTCCCGGCACTCGTTCCGTAGCGACGGCACGAAGAAGGAGAGGGGCGTATGACGAACATCCAACGCGGATTGGCCGAGCTGATCGGCACGTTCTGGCTCGTTTTCGGTGGCTGCGGCGCCGCGGTTCTGGCCTGTAACTTCCCCGCCAGCGGCATCGGCTTCGCCGGCGTCGCTTTGGCGTTCGGCCTGACCGTACTGACGATGGCCTATACGATCGGACATATATCGGGTTGCCACCTCAACCCGGCGGTGACGCTCGGTCTGTGGGCCGGCGGACGTTTCCCCGGCAAGGACATCCCGCTCTACGTCATCGCGCAGGTGCTCGGCGCGGTGATCGCCGCCTATCTGCTCTATTTCATCGCCTCGGGCACGGCGGGCTTCCAGCTCGGCGGTTTCGCCGCCAACGGCTTCGGCGAGCATTCGCCCGGGCATTATTCGCTGGTCGCCGGGGTGACGATGGAGATCGTCATGACCTTCATGTTCCTGGTCGTGATCATGGGCGCGACCGATACGCGCGCGCCGGCCGGGTTCGCGCCGATCGCGATCGGGCTCGCACTGACCCTGATCCACCTCGTCTCGATCCCGGTGACCAACACCTCGGTCAATCCGGCGCGGTCGACCGGTCAGGCTCTGGTCGTCGGCGGCTGGGCGATCGAGCAGCTCTGGGTCTTCTGGGTCGCGCCTTTGATCGGCGGGATTCTGGGTGGTGTGGTCTACAAGGCGCTCGGCGCCGACGCGACGGTCAGGCCGCCGGTGGAAGGCGCGGCGCTGTAAGCCCATTCTCCCCTCCCGCTTGCGGGAGGGGCAGGGGGAGGGTCTGTCACACGGCCCGTCGGGGGGGGGACACGCCCTCCCCTAACCCCTCCCGCAAGCGGGAGGGGGATTTTTGCTGTCAAGCCGTCGCGGCTTCCGCCTTCGACCGCGCGGCGAAGCTCTTGCGCAGCTTCTTCAGCTTGGGAGGGATTACCGCCAGGCAGTACGGATTACGCTGACCTTCGCCGTCCCAATATTCCTGGTGATAATCCTCGGCCGGATACCATTCGCCCAGCGGCTCGATCGTCGTCACGATCGGGTCGGGCCAATTGGCCGCGTTGCGCGCGATCGCCGCCTTGGCCTCTGCCTCCTGTGCCGCATCGTGCGGGAAGATCGCCGAGCGATATTGCGTGCCGACGTCATTGCCCTGGCGATTGAGCGTGGTCGGATCGTGCGTCGCGAAGAAGATGTCGAGCAGGTCGGCATAGGAAATCTGCGCCGGATCGAATCCGACCCGGATCGCCTCGGCATGGCCAGTGTCGCCGCCGCAAACCTGTTTGTAGGTCGGGTTGGCGACCGTGCCGCCGATATACCCGCTTTCGACACTCTCTACGCCGATCACGTCGTTATACACCGCCTCGGTGCACCAGAAGCAGCCGCCGGCAAGCGTCGCATATTCGAGGGACATTCGTCTCACTCCCTTTTCAAGTTGGCCTGAACATAGGTACGGGGCGGTCCGCGGCAAAGAGGCACGCCTGTGTTGGTTTCAGCTGCGCTGAAATCGGTGCCGGCCCGCTCCCCCACCCGGCCTCCCATAGAATACCGTATTGGGAGGTCGGGTGGGGGAGCGGGCCGGCACCGCAACCGGTTCAGCTGCGCTGAACCAAAACTGAAAAGGATTACGCATGAGCAAAGGCAAGGTGCTGGTCACGGGCGGCGCGGGCTATATCGGCAGCCACGCGGTGCTGGCTTTGCTCGATGCCGGCTGGGACGTGGTGGTGGTGGACAACCTCGTCACCGGGTTCGACTGGGCGGTCGATCCGCGCGCTATTTTGGTCGTCGCCAATATCGAGGACGACGACAAGGTCCGCGCCGCGATGCGCGAGCATGATGTGCTTGCCGTCATGCACTTCGCCGGATCGGTGGTGGTGCCCGAATCGGTCGAGAACCCACTCAAATATTATCGCAACAACACCGTCGCGAGCCGGGCGCTGATCGAAAGCGCCGTCGTCAGTGGCGTGAAGCATTTCATCTTCAGCTCGACAGCGGCGACCTATGGCACGCCCGAGCGCGTGCCGGTGGCCGAGGACGATCCCAAGCTGCCGATCAATCCGTACGGCATGTCCAAGCTGATGACCGAGGCGATGTTGAAGGACGTCGCCGCCGCGCATCCGATCAACTATTGCGCGCTGCGGTATTTCAACGTCGCCGGCGCCGATCCGCAGGGGCGCTCGGGGCAGTCGACCGCGGGCGCCACGCACCTGGTCAAGGTCGCGGTCGAGGCGGCGACCGGCAAGCGCGACCATGTCGGCATATTCGGCACCGATTTCGCCACCGCCGACGGCACCGGCGTGCGCGACTATATCCATGTCAGCGACCTCGCCGCCGCGCATGTCCATGCGCTTGATCGCCTGATCGCCGAACCCGCCGAAAGCCTGACGATGAACGCCGGTTACGGCCATGGCTATTCGGTGCTCCAGGTGCTCGACGCGGTCGACCGCGTCACCAATCACGAAGTCAAGCGCGTGCTGCAGGGACGCCGTGCCGGCGATCCGGCCGAATTGGTGTCGGACAATCGCCGCATCCTGGCGACCTTGCCGTGGCGGCCGCAATATGACGATCTCGACCGCATCGTGCGCGATGCGCTGGCGTGGGAGCGCAAGTTGGCGGAACGGCAGGGGTAATCGACGCCCCTTGGAAATGCTGGTGGGTCCGCCGGGATTCGAACCCGGGACCTCTCGATTAAAAGTCGCTTGCTCTACCGACTGAGCTACGGACCCCAGCGTCGCGGCGCTTAGGGGTAGGGGCGCGCCGGGTCAACCGTTAGCCCTCGGGGATCACCGCCCGTGACCGATTCTAGCCCGACCGCGCCGCCAACTGACGGACGGTCAATCCGGTAACCGGATCGCGCCAGCCCGGGACGATCGCGGCGAGCGGCCGGAGCACGAAGTCGCGGCGGCGGAATTCGGGATGCGGCACGGTCAGTCCGTCGCTCGCCCAGGCGCCCCCCGACCACAGGACGATATCGAGGTCGATCACGCGATCGGTCCAGCGCTGCCCACGCCGCCGCCCGAACGCGGCCTCGATCGCCTTCAGCCGCGCGAGCATTTCGGGTGGGGTGTCGTCGCTCTCGACCAAAGCCGCGGCGTTGACGAAGCGCCGCCGCGCCGGGCCGAGCGGTGCGGTCGCGATCATAGGCGACGTCATGACGACAGCACTGCCGCTTGCTGCCAGCGCCGCCAGTGCAGCGCGAACCTCGCCGGCGGGCGCGCCGTGGCGGCCGCGGCGATTGGAACCCAACGCGATGACATAACTGGACGGCATGACGTCGCCCGGCTTACCGCAAGCGCATGGACTTTGCACCCGGCCCGATCCCTGACACCGAACCGCCGCACGATTGCCCGAAATGCCCGCGTCTGGTGGCGTTTCGCGAGCAATTGCGCGCCGAGCATCCCGATTGGTGGAACGCCCCGGTGCCGGCGTTCGGCGATCCCCAGGCCTGGCTGTGCGTCGTCGGCCTGGCGCCGGGCAAATACGGCGCCAACCGCACTGGGCGGCCGTTCACCGGCGATTATGCCGGCGACTTGTTATTCACGACGCTCGGCAAATTCGGCTTCACGCGCGGTACCTATCAATCGCGTCCCGATGACGGCCTCGCGCTCGACGGCGTAATCATCTGCAATTCGGTCAAGTGCCTGCCGCCCGAAAACAAGCCGACGCCTCAGGAAATCCACACCTGCCGCCCGTTCCTGGCGGGACAAGTCGATAAGCTGCCCAATGCCCGGATATTCGTTGCGCTCGGCCAGATCGCGCACCAATCGACGGTCAAGGTGCTCGGCGGCAAGCTCCCGAAATGCCGTTTCGCACACCTCGCCGAACATCGCATGCCCGACGGCCGCATGCTGATCGATAGCTATCATTGCTCGCGCTACAATACGAATACCGGCCGGCTGACCGCCGAGATGTTCGAGGCGGTGTTTGCGCGCGCGATCGCATTGCGCGGCGCCTGACCATCCGATCAGGGCTTGTTGGGCAGCACCACCGTCCCGGTTTCGATCAGTGATTTCAGATTGGAGAGGATTTTCGGCCAACCACCGGACACAGCGGCGATGAACTGCGAATCGGCGCGCTCGATGCTGTGCGTGACGCTGAGCTTCACGCCGTCTCCGACCGGCTCCAATTCCATCATGCAGACCGAATAGCCCTCCGCATTGAACTCGGGTTTCCACTCGTTGCGCCAGCGGATGCCGAGGCGCTTCGCCGGTTCGAACGCGATAATCTCCCCCTGATCGGCGATGCGACCGTCGGGGAACAGCAGCTTCCAGCTGCCGCCGAGCCGCCAATCCGCCTCGGGCCGATTGCCGAGCCAATATTGCGCGACGAAATCGGGGTCGATCAGCGCTTCCCACAACCGGTCCGGGCTGGTCTTGACGTAGGTCACGTAGACGAAGCTGCTCTGCGCATGGTCAGTCATTGTTGTCTCCTTCGAGATTTCGCTTGAGCGCGGACAGCGCGCTCAGGCGCGGCTGATCGAACTTGCCGATCCAGCGTTCGGCGATGTCGTTGATCGGCACGCGGTTGATGAAATGGTGTTTTTCCCGGCCCTGCCGGACCGCAACGACGAGATTGGCCGCCTCCAGGATGGCGAGATGCTTGGCCACGGCCTGGCGCGTCATGGCGAGGCCTGCGCATAAGTCGCCGAGCGACTGGCCGTCGGCCGCATGCAAGCGATCGAGCAGTCGCCGTCTGCTGGGATCGGCCAAGGCCCGGAAGATATCGTCGTCTGTCGGCATGACAGGCAACCTAATAGTTGCCCTTTCCGATATATGCAACCCTTTGGTTGCATTTTTGGCGGTGCTTGGTTGAACTTCGCCCGTACTCGTCGGTTGTTTCGGACATGACCCACGAACCGCCCGTTCCACCCGACAATCAGTCGCCCTATCCGATCGCCGAGCCGCCGCACGAGCATCATGCCCCGCCGCCCGCTCCCGAACCCGAGCCAGAGGAGCCGTCCGGGCCGCCGCGTATGCTGCTGGTCGGCGGCGCTATTGCCGCCGCTGGGGTTGCCGCGATCGGCGGGCTGGCCGCGTTCCTGCTCCGGCGCGGCAAATCACGGCCCAAGACAGCGCCAAAGGCCAAGCGGAAGCGCTAAAGAGCCGTCCAGTCCGTCGGACCCGTCACGCCACCAGCGAGATCTCAGCGTCGCGAAGCACGTAGCGCGCGTGATGGAAATCGCGCAGCCGGACGATGCGGCCGTCGGCCCAATCGATCACGATCAGTCCGGTCGGCGGTCCTGCCGGATCGGCGGGATCATGCACGATCGCCGCGAGGCGACCTTCGATCATGCCGACCGACAGGCGCCATGACGTCATTTCGGTATAACGCGTGAAATAGGTCTCGAACGCCGCACGGCCGCGCGTCATGCGCGCCACCAGGTCGAATCGCACGTCATCGGCGAGCATCGCGCGAATCGCGTCGAAATCGCGCGCGTTGAAACGATCGACATAGGTCTGCAGCCGGATCACGTCGCCGGGATCGGCAAGCGGCGAAGAGGGCGGTGCGTCGGCGAGGACACGCAGACGGGCGCGACCGCGATGCAGCGCCGCCTTGGTCGCCGCCAGGGTGGTGTCGAGAATCCCCGCCGCTTCCTCGTTCGAATAGCCCAGCACGTCCTTCAGGATGACGGTCCCGCGCTGGAGCGGCGGCAGGTGCATGAAGACCGCCAGCGCGGCGCCGGCGGCAACCCGACGCGCGGCCTCGTCACCGTCCGAGACCATATCCTCCTCCTGGATCTCCTGGTCGCCGGCGCGGCGCGCGCGCGCCCGCAAATGGTCGATCGCAACATTGTGCGCGATGCGGAACGCCCAGGCGGAGCCATTTCCCTCAGGCGGCGTCCGGTCGAGCGCCGCCATGGCGCGCGCGATCGCGTCCTGGACGACGTCCTCGCCGTCGAGCACCGATCCCACCATCCGCGCGGCATAACGATGCAGCGCGGGCCGCAACTCGACCAGCAGCGCCTCGATCCGGGCTTTGTCCTTCTCGTCCGTCATGTACGTCGCCATCCGTTATCCTTCTATCGGGAGAGACGGTGGCGGCGCGGAAAAAGATTCGGCCGCGCGAATCCTTTTTCGCCGAGCCGCCGTCCTTGGCGATAGCGGGCGGCGCTGGGCTGCCCCGTTCGACGGAGACTGACATGAAGCTCTATGCGCTGACCAAATCGCTCAATTCCCGCAAGGTTTTGGCGCTGATCCACCATCTCGACTTGCCGGTGGAGATCCATGCCATGACCGTCGAGCAGGTCCAGTCCGACAATTATGCCGCGATCAATCCCAATCGCCTGGCACCGGCGCTGGTCGATGGAGACGTCGTGCTGTGGGAATCGAACGCGATCGGTGTCTATCTCGCCGACGGCAGTGCGATGATCCCGACCGAACGCCGCCAGCGGTTCGACATGATGCGCTGGCTGCTGTGGGACGGCATTCATTACAACAAGGCGCTCGGCACCATCTTCTTCGAATCGGTCGTGCGGCCGCAATTGGGCTGGGGCGAGACCAACCAGCCGCTGGTCGACGATGCGCTGGTACAGGCGGCGCGCCTGCTTCCGGTGCTCGACGCCCATCTCGCGACTCGCGAATTCATGCTGGGCGATCGGCTGAGCTTCGCCGACTTCGCGATCGCTTCGGCCGAGCCGTATCGTGACGCGATGCCGATCGACTTCGACTCCTATCCGAACGTGCAGCGCTTCTACGATACGATCGCGCTGCTGCCGGCATGGCAAAAGGCGCTCGGCACGCCGCGGATGGCGGTCGCTGCCTGAGTGCCGTCGGGCGCCGTGATCGCGCGGCGCCCGGCTCTACTTATTTGTCGTCGCATCGCTTTTGCGGAAAACCGGTGCCCACTTTTCCGCGCGATGCTCTCGGCGCGATCAGATATCCTGCACCAGCCGCCCGTACAGTTCGGGGCGACGGTCGCGGAAGAAACCGAAGGCGGCGCGGTGACGCTTGACGCGATCGAGGTCGAGCGTCGCGGTAATCACGCCCTCTTCCTCACGGTCGAGCTCGGCGAGGATGTCGCCGCGCTCGTCGGTGATGAAGCTGGTGCCATAGAAGGTCTGGCCATGCTCGGTGCCGACGCGGTTGGCCGCCACTACTGGCACGACGTTCGATACTGCGTGCCCCACCATCGCCCGGCGCCACAGCCGCGCGGTATCGAGACCCTCGTCATGCGGTTCGCTGCCGATCGCGGTCGGGTAGAACAGGATCTCCGCGCCCATCAGCATCATCGCGCGCGCGGTTTCGGGATACCATTGGTCCCAGCACACACCGACGCCGAGCTTCGCTTGAGGCCCGTCCCACACCTTGAATCCGGTATTGCCGGGGCGGAAATAGAATTTCTCTTCATAGCCCGGACCATCGGGGATGTGGCTCTTGCGATAGACGCCAGCGACCTTGCCGTCCGGATCGACCATCGCCAGGCTGTTGTAATGATGCGGCCCGTCGGCTTCGAAGAAGCTGGTCGGGATCCACACTTTCAGTTCGGCGGCGAGCGCCTGCATTGCCTGGACCGCGCGATGCTCGGCGGTCGGCCGCGCATTGGCGAACAGCCCTTCATCCTCGACCCGGCAGAAATATTCGCCCTCGAACAATTCGGGCGGCAGGATCACCTGCGCGCCCTTGCCCGCCGCCTCGCGGACCAAGCGGGAGACGTTGGCGATATTCGCCTCGATATCATCGGAGAAGGCGAGCTGGAGCGCGGCGACGCTGATCTGGGTCATGACCTCTGCCATAGCGGGGAAGGGTGGAAAGTGGCAGTCCCCGTCGCAGGTTCAAGAGGAGCGGCGGATGGAACGCATTTTCGAGACGATCGCGGGCAAGGTCGCGAACTGGAGCGGACGCCCGCCGGCCTTCATGCTGGCGCTGGCGGTCATCATCGTCTGGGGCGTGACCGGACCGATCTTTCGCTATTCGGACACATGGCAGCTGATCATCAACACCGGCACGACGATCGTCACCTTCCTGATGGTGTTCCTGATTCAGAATGCCCAGAATCGCGACGGATCGGCGATCCAAGCCAAGCTCGACGAACTGATCCGCGCGCTCAAGGGGCCACGCAACGAGTTCGTCGGGATCGAGCATTTGTCACAACAACAACTCGAACAGATCAAGGCGAAGCTCGAGAAGCTGTGCGAGGAAGATGGTGGCGACGGCAGCGACCGTGCCTCATTCAAGCGCTTGATCTCCCGGTTGTGAGAATCCTTAGCCCTCTCCCCTCGGGGGAGAGGGAGAGCCCCATCAGCCTGGGGGCTGATGGGAGGGTGAGCGTGCGAGCCGCAGGCTCGCGCGGCGCAGAGCGCCGCATCACCCTCACCAACCTTCGCTAGGCAGCAAGCTGCCTAGCTCCGGTATCCTCTCCCCTCCAGGGAGAGGAGTCACGGGCCCTAAACCGTCAGCCCCGCGAGCAGCTTCGGCAACGCGCCCGATTCGCCGCGCGCTTCGGCAATGAAGCGATCCTTGAGCGTCGGCGCGTGCTGCACCGCGGATAGCCCGAACCGCCGCACCGCGCTGGCGGTCTTGCCGGGTATACCGAACAATCGGGTCAGTCCGTCGGTCGCCGCCGCGACCATGAAGGTATCGAGGCTGCGCCAGCGTTCATAGCGCGTCAGCAGCGCGCGATCGCCCAGGTCGAGCCCGATCCGCTTGCCGTCGACCAGCACCTCGACCAGGGCGGCGACGTCGCGGAATCCGACATTTACGCCCTGGCCGGCGATGGGATGGATGCCGTGCGCGGCGTCGCCGACCAGCGCCAATCGCTCGGCGGTGATCGTCGCGGCGTGATGGAACCCCAGCGGATAGGCGAAACGCGGGCCGAGCCAGGTGATCTCGCCGAGGAAACCGCCCATCTTGCGCTCGAGCTCGGCCATATAGCCGCGATCGCCGAGCTTCTGCATGCCCGGCCCCTGGGCGCCGCGCACCGACCAGACGATCGCTGAGCGATGACCGCGATCGTCATCGTTCAGCGGCAGGATCGCGAACGGACCCTCGGGATAGAAGATCTCGTAGGCGATATTGTCGTGGCTGTGCTCGTGCCCGATCGAGGTGACCAACGCGACATGATCGTAGGTCCAGCGCGCGACGTTGAGCCCCGCGGCCTCACGCGTCGGCGAGTTGCGGCCCTCGGCGCCGATCAGCAGCGACGCGCGCACCTCACTGCCGTCACTCAGGGTTGCGCGGACGCCCGCTTCGTCGCGCTCGATCCGTACGGCGCGCGTCTGCATGCGGAGGTCGACACCTGGCGCCGCGCCGGCGGCGTCGAGCAAGGCGATCCTGAGGTCGCGATTCTCGAACATCGTGCCGAGCGCGGACTCGCCGTCCTGCGGCACAAAATCGAGCGCCCCGGGTTCGAGGCCGTCGGACACGCGGATTCCTTCGATCGGGCATCCCTTGCCGGCCAGCCGGTCGGCCACCCCGACCGCGCGCAACATGTTCATCGGTGCACTGGCGATCGCCGAGGCGCGGCCGTCGAACCCGGCCGCGGTGATCACCGCCGGGTCGGCCGGATCGACCACGATGCTGGTGATGCCATGCGCGTCGGCCGCGACTGCCAGCGCGCTGCCGACCAGCCCGCCGCCGAGGATGAGAAGATCCGCCTGAGACATGCGGAATGCCCTACGACTTGAGGTTGAGACCGGCAATGGGGGCGAGGCACGCAAATCCTCCCCGTTCACGGGGAGGGGGACCGCGCGGCGCCAGCCGCGTGGTGGAGGGGGCCCTCCTCACGTTCGTCGCTTGAGGCCCGCCCCCTCCACCAAGCCGCTGCGCGTCTTGGTCCTCCTCCCCACAAGTGGGGAGGATTTGCATCAGTCAGCCTGCTCCCGCCCCATTCCAACCACACCGCCTTGACGTCGGACTCCGCTAGCGCGAGAATCCATCGTGAACGCACGGCGTACATTTCGGGGGATTCGACCATGGCCAGCCGCGCGCAGACGCCGCTCTGGCGGGAAACGGTGAAGGCGGGCGCGGCCCGATCGGGTGCGATGATCGTCGCTGTGGCGGTCGCCGCATTCTCGTTGCTGCTCATCCTTTCGCTTGCCAGCTATCATTCGGGCGACCCATCGCTCAGCACCGCGGCGGGCGGCCCGGCGCAGAATTTGGTCGGCTATCCCGGCGCGGTGATCGCCGATCTGGCCTATACCGTCCTGGGCTGGCCGGCCTGGGGCATGCTGGCGGTCGGGCCGGTGATCGCGTGGCGGTTATGGCGCGGCGAGGGTGCCGGCGGCTGGGGCAGGATGGCGCTGACCGCCGCGTTCGGCCTGCTATTGGTCGCCACCGCGCAGGGATTCGTGTCGAGCGGGGCGAGCCTCGACTGGCCCGCAGGCAAGAGCGGGCTGGTCGGCATGCTGATTGCCGATGGCCTCAAATGGCTGATCGCGCTGATCGGCGATCCGGTCGCCGTCTTATGGACCGACCGCGTCGTCGGTGCGCTCGCCGGCCTGTCGGGCGCGGTGATCTGGTTCATGAGCCTGGAAGTCGGGCTCCCGCGCGTGCCGGCGATGCCGCGGATCGGCCGATCGGCCGAGGTGCAGCGCCTGACCGACCAGCGTCCGGGCGATCGCGTGATCGACATGGAGCCGGAACCGTCGATTCGCCAGCCGCGCGCCGTCGCATTGCCCGACAATCGCCCTGCGCCGGTCATCGCCGAGCGTAACGCGGTGCCGGCGCCGGCCAAGCCGGCCAAACCCAAACAGGGCAGTTTCGACCTGCGCGACAATTACCCATTGCCGTCGCTCGATCTGCTCAAGGCGCCGCCGCCCTCGACCGGCGGGCCGATCGACAAGGCCGCGCTGGAGCGCAACGCGCGGTTGCTCGAAACCGTGCTCGACGATTTCCACGTCAAGGGCCAGATCACCGCGGTCCATCCTGGCCCGGTGGTCACGATCTACGAGCTCGAGCCCGCCGCCGGGACCAAGGCGAGCCGCGTCGTCCAGCTCGCCGACGACATCGCGCGCAACATGTCGGCGGTGTCGGCGCGCATCGCGCCGATTCCCGGCCGCACCGTGATCGGCATCGAATTGCCCAATGCACGGCGCGAGACGGTCAATCTACACGAGCTGATGGCGTCGGACGCGTTCGAGGACCAGTCGGCGTCGCTGCCGATCGTGCTCGGCAAGAACACCGCGGGCGATCCCGTCATCGTCGACCTGGCGCCGATGCCGCACCTGCTCGTCGCCGGCACCACCGGTTCGGGCAAGTCGGTCGGTCTGAACTGCATGATCCTGTCGCTGCTCTACAAGCTCGATCCCAAGCAGTGCCGGATGATCATGATCGATCCGAAGATGCTCGAACTGAGCATGTACGACGACATCCCGCATCTGCTCTCGCCAGTGGTCACCGATCCCTCCAAGGCGGTCCGCGCGCTCAAATGGGCAGTCGAGCAGATGGAGGACCGCTATCGCATGATGGCCTCGGTCAATGTGCGCGGCCTCGCCAGCTTCAACGACAAGGTGCGCGCCGCCAAGATCAAGGGCCAGCCGCTCGGCCGCAAGGTCCAGATCGGATACGAGGACGGCAAGCCGGTCTATGAGGAAGAGCAGCTCGAATTCGAGCCGCTGCCGCAGATCGTCGTCATCGTCGACGAGCTCGCCGACCTGATGATGACCGCGGGCAAGGAAGTCGAATTTCTGATCCAGCGCCTGGCGCAGAAAGCGCGCGCCGCGGGCATCCACCTGATCATGGCGACGCAGCGGCCGTCGGTCGACGTCATCACCGGCGTGATCAAGGCGAACTTGCCGACGCGCATCTCGTTCAATGTCACCAGCAAGATCGATTCGCGCACCATCCTGGGCGAACAGGGCGCCGAGCAGCTGCTCGGCAAGGGCGACATGCTGTACATGGCCTATGGCAAGCAGATCAGCCGCGTCCACGGCCCGTTCGTCAGCGACGACGAGGTGCGCGCGGTCGCCGATCACTGGCGCGCGCAAGGCCAGCCCGATTACATCCAGTCGGTCACCGAAGAGAGCGAGGACGGCTTCGCGCTCGACGGCGCGCCGCTGGGCGAGGATTCGGCGGAGGACCAGCAATATCGCGGCGCGATCCAGCTGGTGGTGGAAAGCCAGAAGGCATCGACCTCGTGGCTGCAGCGCCAGATGCGGATCGGTTACAATTCGGCGGCGCGGCTGATCGAGCGGATGGAGAAAGACGGTATCGTCGGCCGCCCCGACCACGTCGGCCGCCGCGAAGTGCTGCGCGATCGCGAGGGTAATCCGCTCTGATATGAAGTCAGCTTCGCTGACCGGCACCGGCCCGCTCCCCCACCCGGCCTCCCATATGATACTTCCGTTGGGAGGCCGGGTGGGGGAGCGGGCCGGTGCCGCCTTCCGGTTCGGCGAAGCTGAACCGGACCAAGACTTACGCGTTCAGAACGGGTTCAAGCCCATGGCGCCACTTTGGCCGCCTGTTTCAGGAGAATATTCGTGACGTCTCGCGCCCTAGCGCTGTTGTTCGTGCCCGCTTTTGTCGCCACCTCGGCCGTCGCCGCGCCGGCGGCGACCTCGCCCGACCTCGTCAAGGTCCAGCAGCATCTGCGTGCCGTCCAGTCTATGACCGCGGCGTTCAGCCAATATGACCGCAACGGCAAGACGCTGACGGGTACCCTCTCGTTGAAACAACCCGGCAAGCTCCGCTTCCAATATCAGAAGAACGTACCGATCCTGATCGTCGCCGACGGCAAGTCCTTATGGTTCCTGGACTATCAGGTCGGGCAGAAGCAACGCTGGCCGATCGGCGGCTCGCCGCTGGGTGTATTGCTCGACCCCAGCAAGGACATCAGCCGCTTCGCCAAGGTAATGCCGACGGCCGACCCGTCGGTCATTTCGGTCGACGCCAGCGATCCCAAACATCCCGAATATGGCCGCATAACCTTGGTGTTCGAACGCAACGCGGCAGGGCCGGCCGGCCTGATCCTGCGCGGCTGGGTGGCACTCGACGCGCAGAACAATCGCACGACGATCCGACTGTCGGATCCCAAGTTCAACGTGCCGATTTCCGACGGAACGTTCCGCTTCAACGACCCGGTGCGTGGCGGATTCAAAAAATAACGAACCGTTCATCTGGGCGACAGCTTCGCCCGCCTAATACACGTTTCGCGGATGTGGGGCGGTTCGGGATTTTCCCCCTGTTGCCCGAAACAAGCCACTTCCCGCCTGCGTGACGAACGCTAGGTCGGCCCCTGTTCCATGCCCCCGGAACAGGGGCCTTTCCATGCGCGGGGCGGATGGCGGCGCGCCGCCGCCAACTCGCCCAAGCACGGCCGGCGCCGCGTAGCGGCGTCCGACGACGACGCGGCTTTGCCGCGGCGCAAGGGTGACGAACCGTTATGAACTCCCTAAGTGCGCTTCCGTGAAGATCGTCTCCTGGAACATCAACTCGGTCCGTTTCCGCATCGAGATCGTCGATAAATTCCTGCGCGAGGTCGCGCCCGACATCTTGTGCCTGCAGGAAACCAAGGTGATCGATGCCGACTTTCCCGAGGCTGCGTTTCACGCGCTCGGCTACGACACGATCTTCCTCCACGGTCAGCGCATGCACCATGGCGTCGCGATCATCAGCCGCGTGCCGCTGGTCGAAGACGACCGATTCGACTGGCAGGCGAATCGCGAAGCGCGGCATGTCGGCGTGCGGTTGCCGAACGGTGTGCGGCTGGAGAATGTCTATGTACCTGCCGGCGGCGATATCCCCGACCGTGAGGTCAATCCCAAGTTCGGCCAGAAGCTCGATTTCGTCGAGCGGATGACCGCCTGGTCGGCGACGCTCGACTGCCCGACCATCCTGACCGGCGACTTCAACATCGCGCCGCTCGAATCGGACGTGTGGAGCCACAAGCAGCTGATCAAGGTCGTCAGCCACACCCCTGTCGAGGTCGATGCGCTCAACCGGCTCAAGGACTCGAACAGCTGGGTCGATCTCGGGCGCCATTTCTATCCTGCCCCGGCGCGCCTCCACACCTGGTGGAGCTATCGCTCGCCAGATTGGACGGTCAATGATCGCGGCCGGCGGCTCGACCATATGTGGGCGACCGCCGACGTCGCCGCCAAGGCGCGGTCTCATCAGGTGTTCGAGGATTGCCGCAACTGGCTCAAGCCCTCCGACCACGTCCCGATCATGACCGAGTTCGACCTGTGAGGGCCCTGTCTGTGAAAACTGCGCTATGAGCGCGCGCGACGTCGCCCGCGCGATCGACGCGCTGCGCCGCGGCTGGCCGATCGCCATCCAGGGCGCCGGCGCGCCAATCGGGCTGCTTGCGATCGAGACTGCCGATGCCGGGCGGATGAAGGCGTTCGACCCTGAGGGCGATTCGCCGATCCTGCTGTCGGCCGGACGCGCCGCCACGCTCAAACTTGCCAACCAGCTCGAGGCGGCGATTCCCGATTCGCCCGTGCTGGTCGAGCGCACCTTCTGGATCGATTTCGACTGCGCGGTCGCGCTCGCCGATCCGCAGCTCGACATGGCGACCCCGATGAAGGGGCCGTTCCGCGCCATCCATGTCGATGATCGTGACGTCATGGCGGCTGCCCTGTCGTTGGCCCGCACCGCCGGCGTGCTGCCCGCTTTCTTCGTCGGCCAGGCGCCGGACGAAGTCATCACCATCGCCGATATCGAGGCGTTCGAGGATCCGATCAGCCTAGCGATCGCGGCGCGCGCCAAGCTCCCGGTCGCCGGGTCGGAAAATTCGGAGATCGTCGCGTTCCGCTCACCCGATTCGCCCGGCGAGCATGTCGCGCTGATCATCGGCCAGCCGGATGGCCGTCCGCCTCTGGTGCGCCTGCACAGCGAATGCCTGACCGGCGATGTGCTCGGCAGCCTGAAATGCGATTGCGGGCCGCAGCTCCACGCCGCGATCCACGCGATGGAGGATACCGGCTGGGGCATCTTGCTCTATCTGCGCCAAGAGGGGCGCGGGATCGGGCTGGTCAACAAGTTGCGCGCTTATGCACTGCAGGATCAGGGGTTCGACACCGTCGACGCCAATACGCGGCTGGGTTTCGCGGTCGATGCGCGCGATTTCCGCGTCGCGGCGCGCATGCTCGATCTCCTCGGCCAGACCAGAATCCGGCTGCTGACCAACAACCCCGAAAAGGTCCGCGTGCTCGAAGCAGCCGGGATCACGGTCACCGAACGCGTGCCCATCGCTCTGCCGCCCAATCCGTTCAACGCGAAGTATCTGGCGACCAAGCGAGACCGGACGGGGCATCAGCTGTAACTTGCGCCCGTCACCCCGGACTTGTTCCGGGGTCCAACGGGAGACGACGGAATAGCTCGAGGCTCTAAGGACTCCGGCTCGGCGCGTTGGATGCCGGAACAAGTCCGGCATGACGATGCGGATTTAAGTCGTGCTGCTCAACAGATGATTTCGGCGAGGTCCCGGCTCTCGCCCGGAAGACGTCAGCCCAACAGCCCAGCCACCTCATCAAAACTCGACGCCACCGCCGCGACCCCGATCGCGCGGAGTCGCTCCGCATGGTCGGGCGCACAATGACTGCCGGCGCACAAACCGATGACATGTCCGCCCGAGGCGACGGCGCCGGTCGCGCCGACCGGTGAATCCTCGATGATCGCGCAGTCGCCGATCGCCACGCCGAGTTTGTCGGCGGCGTAGAGATAGAGATCCGGCGCCGGCTTGCCGCGCTCGACATGCTCGCGGCCCGAATAGAGATGATCGCCGAACACGTCGGACAGGCCGATATGGTCGAGATGGCGGCGGATCCAGCGCGTCGAACTCGACGACACCACCGCCTTGGGCAAATCGGTCGGCAGCGCGCGGACGAAGGCGACCGCGCCGGCGACCTCCTCGATACCTTCCGCCATCACCCGTGCATCCTCGGCCTCGCGCGCAGCGAAGAAATCATCGGGCAGCGCACGGCCGATCCATGCCTCGACGCGGTCGAGAAAGTCCTTGCCCGCATAGCCCATGAAATTGGCCATCGATTCTTCGGGCGTGGTCGGGTGGCCGATCGAGGTCAGAAAATCGGCGATATGCTTGTTGCCGATATACTCGCTCTCGATCAGCACGCCATCGAAGTCGAACAGCAAGGCCGCGAACCTGACCGGGACCACGCCGCCGCTCAAGCGCGTGCTCCGAACAGCGCCGATCCGACGCGAACATGGGTGGCACCAAGCGTCACCGCGGTCGGATAATCGCCCGACATGCCCATGCTGAGCCCCGCCAGGCCATTGTCGCGCGCCAGCTTGGCCAACAATGCGAAATAGGGTGCCGGTTCGACCTCGAGCGGCGGCACCGCCATCAGCCCGACGATCGGCAGCCCGGCGGCGCGCGCTTCGGCGAGCAGGCCGGGCAGATCGGCGATCGCGCATCCGCCTTTTTGCGGCTCATCGCCGATATTGACCTGGACGAAGCAATCGGGGCGGCGGCCGCTTTCCATTGCCTTGGCCAGGGCGGTGATCAGCGAGGCGCGATCGACCGAATGGATTTCGTCGAACAACGCCACCGCGTCGGCTGCCTTGTTCGATTGCAGCTGGCCGACCAAGGCGAGCCGCAGGTCCGGGTGGCGCTCGCGTAGCGCCGGCCATTTGCCCTGCGCTTCCTGCACGCGATTCTCTCCGAACACGCGTTGCCCGGCGGCGATCAGCGGTTCGATCGCCTCGGCCGGGTGCGTCTTGGAAATGGCGATCAGCTCGATCGTGTCGCTGCGCCCGGCGAGCTTCGCCGCCCGGGCTATCGCATCGCGGACGCCGGCGAGCCGCGCGGCGGGGTCGTCGGTCGTCATGCCGCGCGCTATAGGCAGGGTCGTGCCGCATCGCCAGTCCCCGATCCCAGTTTTGTGGCTGATGACCGACGAGCGGCTCGGCGATGGGCTGTGGGCGGCGTTGCGTCGGTTGCCGAGCGGCAGCGGGGTGGTGTTTCGGCATTACGCCACGGCGGCGCGAGAGCGGCGGAAGCTGTTCCGCCGCGTGGCGCGGATCGCGCGTGCACGGGGGCTGGTGGTAGTACGGGCCGGCGCGCGGGCTGGATATGGCGAAGATGGCGTGCATGGAGCGGCGCGCGGCAACGGGCTGCGGACGGCGCCGGCGCATGATCGGCGCGAGGCGGTCGCGGCAGTGCGGCGGGGGGCGGATGTGTTGTTCGTGTCGCCGGTGTTCGCGACTCGGTCGCATCCTGGGGCTGAGGCGCTGGGCGCGCGCAAGGCGCGGCGGATTGCTCGGGGCTTGCCGGTCACCGTGATTGCGCTTGGCGGGATGGATGCGCGCCGGTTTCGCGAGATGACCGGGTTCGATGGGTGGGCGGCGATCGATGCTTGGGGTGCGGGCGGTAGCGGCGCGAAGTGAATTCGCGCCGTCGGTCCTCGCTTGCTTGAGGCCGGCCGGAGTTCTTGCTTTTTCGCTATTTAGATGCCGCTAAATCGCGGCAAGAACTCAGAACCTAAACGCCGTCCCGACATACACCGCCTGGCTGTCGCGCTGCGCGTCGGGCAGCGGGGCGAGGCGATCGCGATCCTGCGACTTGTAGCGAACGCCCGCGGTCACATCGAGATTGCGGCTGAGCGAATAGGAACCGCCGACGTCGATCGAGTCCTTGGGCAGATAGCCCGCCAGGCGCGCATCGCCGACCGTGGTGCGTTCGCTGGTCGCCTTCAGCCTGGTGCTGCGGCGGACCGAGAAGCTGGTGCCGATATCGATCGGCTTGCGGCCGACCGGGCTGGCGGCCAGATCGATCTTGAGATCGCTCGGCATCACGACATGCTTGACCGGCGCGTTGCGGCCAAGATCATAGGCGATCGGCGCCAGGCCGACCGATTCGGTGTCGACCGACGGCGCGCCGCGCAGCGTCACGACACCGGTCTTGACCGCCGGCGGCGGCGTCACGGGGCGTTGGGTGCCGCGCGATTCGGCCGGAGTGAAACGGAACGGAGTCGCATCGAGCCCGTTGCGCGCAATCAACGCGGCAAGCTTGGGATCGGCCGACGCCGGGGTGAAGAAGGACGCGACAGGACGCGAAATCAGCCGCTTGGCGGTATCGGGCGCGCCGATCGCGGGCACGGCAAACGCCGCGGTGACGCCCAGCGCCCCCGTGACGATTCCGAAAATTGCCCGCTTCCCAACCACGATTGGTTCCCTGCGACTCCAATAGTCATACGAGCCCTAACACGGTTCGATCCCGACTCGCCACATCTGATCGCGTTTTTCCGCCAAGTGTTGCATCGCGTCCACAGACTCGTTCTCGCCTCTCGGCGCTTGCGGCTGGCGGCCCTGTGTCTATAGATGCGCGATATCTCCCCCTTTGGTATCAGGGAACGACCGATGACCCTTCTGCGCCGTGCCGCGTATCTGGCCCTTCCGCTCTCGCTGATGGCGTGTGCGCACCACCGGGGGGGAGTCGCCAAGGCCGACATCGCCGCATCGAAGGTGACGACGATCGGCGTCAATGCCTATCTGTGGCGCGCGACCCTCGACACGCTGAGCTTCATGCCGCTGCTCCAGACCGATTCCAACGGCGGCGTCATCGTCACCGACTGGTACGTCAATCCGCGCTCGCCCGGTGAGCGGATGAAGGTCACGGTGTCGATCCTCGATCAGGATCTGCGTGCCGACGCGGTCCGCGTCGCGGCGCTGCGCGAAGTCAGCACCAATGGCCAGTGGGTCGCGGCGCCGGTCCAGGCGGCGACGGTGCAGAAGCTCGAGGACATCATCCTCACCCGCGCCCGCGACCTTCGTCGCCAGGCGATCGCTCCAGGTAAATAACTAGGAACCCGGCGGGCGGGTACTGCCCGCCCAGCAGGATAGACCCTAATGTCGCGCTTCAACCCGCTGAAAGCGGATGCCCATTGGCAAAAGATCTGGGACGATGCCCAGACCTTTGCCGCGCGAGACGATTCGCCCAAGCCCAAAAGCTATGTGCTCGAGATGTTTCCGTATCCTTCGGGGCGGATCCATATGGGCCATGTCCGCAACTACACGATGGGCGACGTCCTCGCGCGCTATCAGCGGATGAACGGCATGGAAGTGCTCCACCCGATGGGGTGGGACGCGTTCGGCATGCCGGCCGAGAATGCGGCGATGGAAAAGCACGTCCATCCCGGCGGCTGGACCCGCCAGAATATCGCGACGATGAAGGCGCAGCTGAAGCGATTGGGCTTCGCGCTCGACTGGTCGCGCGAAATCGCGACGTGCGAGCCGGATTATTACGGCCAGGAACAGGCGCTGTTCCTCGACATGTATGCCGCCGGATTGGTCTATCGCCGCGAATCGGCGGTCAATTGGGACCCGGTCGACATGACCGTGCTGGCCAACGAGCAAGTGATCGACGGCCGCGGCTGGCGTTCGGGTGCGCTGGTCGAGAAGCGCAAGCTCAACCAATGGTTCCTCAAGATCACGCAGTTCGCCGACGAGCTGCTGGAGGGCCTGAAGGGCCTCGATCACTGGCCCGACAAGGTCCGCGTGATGCAGGAGAATTGGATCGGCAAGAGCCAGGGGCTGCAGTTCGCCTGGTCGCTGTCCGATGGCGGTTCGGTCGAGGTGTTCTCGACGCGTCCCGACACGATCTTCGGCGCGAGCTTCATCGCGGTCGCCGCCGACCATCCGATCGCACAGGCCGCCGCCGCGCGCGATGCGGAAGCGGCGGCGTTCATTGAGCTATGCAAGCAGGGCGGCACCACCGCCGCCGAGCTCGAGACGCAGGAGAAACTGGGTTACGACACCGGCATTACCGCGACGCATCCCTTTGATCCGGCGTGGCAAATTCCGGTCTATATCGCCAATTTCGTGCTGATGGACTATGGCACCGGCGCGGTATTCGGCGTGCCCGCGCACGACCAGCGCGACTTCGAGTTCGCCACCAAATATCTCCTGCCGATCCGCCGTGTCGTGTCGGACGGCGACAAGACCGATCCCGATTTCACCGATACCGAAGCCTATTCGGGCCCAGGCACGATCGTGAACTCGCATTTCCTCGAGGGCATGGACGTCGAGGACGCCAAGCGCGAAGTGATCGTCCGCGCCGAGGCGGGCGGATGGGGAACCGGCACCACCGTCTATCGCCTGCGCGACTGGGGCGTCAGCCGCCAACGTTACTGGGGCACGCCGATCCCGATCATCCATTGCGACCAATGCGGCGCGGTGCCGGTGCCGCGCGACCAATTGCCGGTCGTCCTGCCCGAGGATGTCAGTTTCGACATTCCGGGCAACCCGCTCGACCGCCATCCGACCTGGAAGCATGTCGATTGCCCGTCCTGTGGCGGCAAGGCCGTGCGCGAGACCGACACGCTCGACACCTTCGCCGATTCGTCCTGGTATTTCATACGCTTCGCCAGCCAGCCCAAGGACAAGCCGTTCGACCGCGCGATGGCCGAGCAATGGCTGCCGGTGGGCCAATATATCGGCGGCGTCGAGCATGCGATCCTGCACTTGCTCTACGCACGCTTCTGGACGCGCGCGCTCAAGCATATCGGCATGCTGGACATCGCCGAGCCGTTCGCCGGGCTGTTCACCCAAGGGATGGTGACGCACGAGACCTACAAGTCGGTCGAGGGCAGGTGGCTGTCGCCGGACGATGTGCGCGACGGCAAGGAGATCGCCACGGGGCAGCCGATCACGGTCGGCCGCACCGAGAAGATGTCCAAGTCGAAGAAGAACACGATCGATCCGGAGCCGATCGTCGACCAATATGGCGCCGACGCGACGCGCTGGTTCATGCTGTCCGATTCGCCACCCGAGCGCGACCTCGCCTGGTCCGAAGCGGGGATCGAGGGCTCGTGGCGCTTCGTCCAGCGGCTATGGCGGCTGGTCGACGGGATCGAGCAAGGTGAGGGCAACGACATCGCGCTCGACCGCAAGCTGGCGCAGACGATTGCGGGCGTGGCCGTCGATATCGAGGCGCTGCAGTTCAACAAGGCGGTCGCCAAGCTCTACGAATTGGTCAACGCGATCGAGAAGGCCAAGCCGTCCGCGTCGCGCAGCAGCGCGATCCGCACGCTGGTCCGCCTGGTCGCGCCGATGACCCCGCACCTCGCCGAGGAAGCATGGGCGGCGATGGGCGAATCGGGACTGGTCGCCAATGCCGATTGGCCGTCTTATGATCCGGCCTTGCTGGTCGAGGATGAGGTCACGATCGCGGTACAGGTCAACGGTAAGCTGCGCGACACGCTCATCATGCCCAAGGGTGCAGACAGAGCTGTGGTCGAGGCCGCCGCGCGCGCCAATCCCAACGTCCTCCGCGTCCTGGACGGCGCCGAACCGAAGAAGGTGATTGTCGTGCCCGATCGTCTGGTCAATCTGGTCGCATGAAGCGACTCGCGCTCCTCCTCGCGCTGGCGACCGCCGGCTGTGGCCTCCATCCGCTTTACGAAGGCGGCGCTTCGGGCTCGGTCGCGTCCAGCCTGTCGCGAGTCGAGGTCGCGCCGATCCCCGGCAAGAACGGTTATCTGATGTCGAACGCGCTGCGCGACCGACTTCCCCAGAGCAGTGGCGAGCCGCCATTGTACCGGCTCGAGGTCAAGCTCGACGATTCGATCACCGGTCTGGGCGTGAAGCGCGACGACACGATCACGCGCGAGCGGCGGTCGTTGCGCGCGCGCTATCAGTTGGTCGCCGCGTCGAGCGGTGAAGTGCTGCTCGACGCGACCGCAGGGTCCGATGCCGGTATCGACGTGGTCAATTCGGAATATGCCACGATCGCAGCCGAGAACACCGCGCTCGAAAACCTGTCGCAGATCGTCGCCGATCAGATCGTCACGCGGATCGCCGTCTATCAGCGCCGCGCCGCCGCTGCGGAAAAGTGAAAGTTTCTGAAAATCAGTTAGTTAACTCGCTGGATTCGGCGGCTTCGGCGGTCCGGCTCTATCTGCTCCATGGTCCCGACGAAGCAGGCGCGATGGACTATGCCGCTCGACTGGGGCGTGCACTCGGCGCCGATGCCGAAAAGGTCGCGATGGAGGGACCGACGCTGCGTGGCGATCCTGGCAAGCTGGTCGACGAGGCGCGGTCGCTCGCCTTGTTCGGTGGGCGGCGCTGGATCCTGGTCGCCAATGCCGGCGACGAATCGCTCGAGGCCGCGCAATTGCTGCTCGCCGAGCCCCAGGTCGAGCATCCGGTGGTGATGATCGGACCGGGGCTGCGCACCACGTCGAAGCTGGTCCAGTTCGCGATCGCCCAGCCGGCGGCGATGAGCTTCGCCTGCTACATCCCCGATGGCGCCAATGCCGACCGCATGGTGGTCGGCATCGCGCGCGAATATGGTCTCCGCCCGACGCCGACCGCGATCCGGCGATTGATGGCGGCATCGGGCGGCGATCGCAGCGTGATCGCGCGCGAAGTCGAAAAGCTCGCGCTCTATCTCGACGCGGCGGGCGACCGGCCGCGCGAGCTCGACGACGATGCGCTCGACGCGCTCGGGGCCGATCTCGGCGAATCGCAAATGTCCGACGTAGTCGATGCCGCGCTCGAGGGGCGCGTCCACGACATCGCGCGCGAACTTGCCCGATTCGCCGATTCGGGCGGCGCGGCGATCCCGTTGCTGCGCCAGATCGTCCGCAAGCTGATGGCGTTGGCGGCGATGCGCGCCGAAGTCGATGCGGGCAAGCAGCCGTCGGTCGTGGTCAAGGCACGCCGAGTCCATTTCCGCGAAGAGCCGGGGATGATCCGCCAGGTGCAGAAATGGAAATCGTCCGACATCGCCGCCGCGATCGACCGACTGCGGCGTGCCGAACGCCAGCTGATGGCGCCAGGCGGGGCAGGGGAATTGCTCTCCGACGTCGCCATCACCGAAACGACGCGCGCTGCGGCGCGGATGCGGTAGGCAGTTTAGCTCGCACAAAGACGCAAAGGCACGAAGAAGTTCGCGCAGAGGCGCAGAGATTTTAGGAGAGCCTCGCTGTGCGAGGCTCTTAAATCACCGCATTTGTCTCTCAACGGCAACCCAGCGCGAAACACCTCCGCGCCCTCCGCGCCTCTGCGCGAACCTAATCTACTCTGCTTTGCGCCTTTGCGTCTTTGTGCGCGAAAATATTAAAGCGGCTCGCCGGTTAGCCGCTGGCAGACCATGTCGAGTTGGTCGAGTGTCGAATAGGAGACGGTGACCGTCCCGCCCTTCGCGCCATAGGTGATCTTCACGCCCAGCCCGATGACGTCGGTCAACTGGCGTTCGAGTGCGGCGATATCGGCGTTGCGCCCATGACTGCCACTACCGCCGCCGCCATGGCCGCCGGACGTGCCGTCGTCCTTGGCCGCCTTGGCGAGTCGCTCGGTCTCACGCACGGAAAGACCGCGAGCGACGACTTCGGCGGCCAGACGTTCGACATCGGGCACGCCGATCAGCGCGCGGGCATGCCCCATGTCGATCTTGCCGTCGGTCAGCAGCGACAGAACAAACTCTGGAAGATCAAGCAATCTCAATAGGTTAGCGATATGGCTGCGCGATTTGTGAACCAGCTTTGCCAACGCTTCCTGAGTATGGCCGAATTCGTTGATCAGGCGCTTGTACGCATCGGCCTCTTCGACCGCGTTGAGGTCGCGGCGCTGGATATTTTCGAGCAGCGCGATTTCGAACGTGTCGGCATCGTCGAGCTCGCGGACGATCACCGGGACTTCGTGCAATCTCGCGCGCTGCGCCGCGCGCCAGCGACGTTCGCCGGCAACGATCTGGTAATTGCGGCCGTGCGGACGGACCAGGATCGGCTGGAGCACGCCCCGCGTCGCGATCGACTGCGCCAATTCTTCCAGCGCGACGTCATCGAACACGCGGCGGGGCTGGCCGGGTTGAGGAGTCAGTGCACCTACCGGCAACATGCGAATGCCCGCCGGGGTTTCGCCGCCGCCCGACGTCGGCACCGCCTCGGGGGCGATGTCGCCGAGCAAGGCGTTGAGCCCGCGGCCAAGGCTGGGGCGGGGCTTGCGAGGAGCTTCGGTGGTCATGCGGCAATCGCAGGGGCAGCAGGGGGGAGGCGCCCGATCAGCTCGCGCGCCAACGCCATATAGGCTTCAGACCCCGAGCAGCGATAATCGTAGATCAGCGCCGGCACGCCATGGCTCGGCGCTTCGGACAGCCGCACATTGCGCGGGATTACCGTGTCGAACACCACCTTGCCGAGCACCGCGCGAACATCCGCCGACACCTGGTCGGTCAGGCGGTTGCGGCGATCGTACATGGTGAGGGCGACGCCAAGAATTGCCAGCCCCGGATTGAATCGCGTGCGGATGCGTTCGACCGTCGACAGCAACTGGCTCAGCCCCTCGAGCGCGAAGAACTCGCATTGCAGCGGCACCAACAGCGAATCGGCCGCGACCATCGCGTTGATCGTCAGCAGGCCAAGCGAGGGCGGGCAGTCGATCAGCACGACGTCCCAGCGGTCGCTCGCCGCGTCGAGCGCGTGGTCGAGACGGTGCGTGCGTTCCTCGTAATCGACCAGCTCGATTTCGGCCCCGGACAAATCGACCGTCGCCGGGACAATATCGAGCCCTGGCACGACGGTGCCGATCACCGCGTCAACCACCGAACATTCGCCGATCAGCACGTCGTAGCTCGACTTCTTGCGGTCGGCGCGATGGATGCCGAGCCCGGTCGAGGCATTACCTTGCGGGTCGAGGTCAATGATCAACACGCGCTTGTCGGTCGCCGCGAGCGCGGTGCCCAAATTGATCGCGGTCGTGGTCTTGCCCACGCCGCCCTTCTGGTTGGCCACGGCAATGACGGTCATCGCGCCCGTGCTCCGCGCGCGATCACGATGCTTGAGTCAGGATCGGTGATGCTCTGTTCCACGTGGAACATTCCATGCCATCTTTGCTTGGCGCGCGCCACCTCTTCGCGCGCCGATCGCCCCTTTGGTAGCAGCCAAAGTGTCTCATTGCTGGCGCATTGCGCCGCCGACGCGATCACTTGTGTCACCTGCGCGACCGCCCGCGCGGAGATGACGGCCACGCGCTGGTTGAAATTCTCGACCTTACCGGTGACCACCTCGACCTGGGGAAGGGCGAGCGTCGCCGCGGTTTCGCGCAGGAAGTCGGCGCGCAACCGACGCGGCTCGACCAGGATGAAGCGGCGCTCGGGCTGCGCTGCCGCCAACGCCAAGCCGGGAAAGCCCGCGCCCGTCCCGATATCGAGCCAATCCCCCTGGTCGGGTGCCAGCGGCGCGAGTTGCAGCGAATCGACGATATGCCGCGACCAGATCGTCGCCAGCGTCGAGCGTGCGATCAGATTCTGCTGGTCGCTTTCGACCGTGACGAGCGCGGCCAGATGCTCGAGCCGTGACATTGCCTCGGCGTCAAAGCGCGCGGCCGCCCAATCGCGTGCATCGTCCTCGGTCATGCCGCTGCCCGCGTCGCGTGAAGCAGGATCGCGGTCAGCGCCGCCGGCGTGATTCCGCGAATGCGTCCTGCCGCGGCCAGCGTGGCGGGGCGCGCGGCCGTCAGTCGCTCAACCATTTCGTTGGACAGACCGGGGATCGCCGCGAAATCGAGATCGGGGCGCAACGCGACCCGCTCGCTCGCGCGGAGCTCGGACACTTCCGCCTCCTGCCGCTCGACATAGGGTGCATAGCGCGCATCCTCGATCGCCTCGTCGACGACCGGCGTGGGTGCGCCCGCGAGCGTGGGGGAGACGTGCGCGAGTTCGACGCCAGGGAAGCGCAGCCATTCGCCCGCTGAGCGCCGCGCGCCATCCTGCGCGACCTGCGCGCCGCGTGCGGCCAGCGCACTCGCCGTGATCGGCTCGGCGAGGTGCGCATCGATCGCCGTCCGTTCGTCCTCGCGCGCGCGCGCATGGCGCAACCGCTCCTCGCCGAGCAGGCCGGCCGCTTCGGCGATCGCGCTCAACCGCGTCTCGGCATTGTCGGCACGCAGCCGCAAGCGGAACTCGGCGCGCGCGGTGAGCATGCGATAGGGCTCGGTGACGCCTTGCAGGACAAGGTCGTCGATCATCACGCCGAGATAGGATTGGGCGCGGTCGGGGACGAAATCCGCCAGCCCCAGCGCCACGGCCGCGGCATTGGCGCCTGCCACCAGGCCTTGCGCCGCCGCTTCCTCATAGCCGGTCGTGCCGTTGATCTGGCCCGCGCAGAACAGCCCGGGGAGGGAACCGGCCGCCAGCCGATGATCGAGCGCGCGCGGGTCGATATGATCATATTCGACCGCATAGCCGAACGCAGTGATCCGGGTCCGCTCGAGCCCCGGGATCGAAGCGATCAGCGCCTGCTGCACGTCGGCCGGCAACGACGTCGAGATGCCGTTAGGATAGACGGTGGGATCGTCCAGGCCTTCGGGCTCCAGGAAAACCTGATGTCCGTCGCGATCTCCGAAGCGGTGAACCTTGTCCTCGATCGACGGGCAGTAGCGCGGCCCCACGCCTTCGATATCGCCCGAAAAGAGCGGCGAGCGGTCGAGCCCGGCACGGATGGTCGCGTGCGTTTCCTCGGTCGTCCGCGTGATCGCGCACCACAACTGGGGGAGGGGGCGGCCGCGCGACAGCGCCGACATCATCCAGCTATCCGCCTCCGACGGTTGAACTTCGGTGCGCGCCCAGTCGATCGTCCGCCCGTCCAGGCGCGGTGGAGTGCCCGTCTTGAGCCGCGTCATCGGCAGACCGAGATCGCGCAATTGCTCAGCCATCACCGTGGCAGCGCGCTCGCCCAGCCTTCCGCCCGCGTCGCGCTCGTCGCCGCGGAACATCTTCGCACCCAGGAACGTACCGGTCGCGAGGACGACTGCCGGTGCCGCCATATGCGTGCCGTCCGCCATCTCGATACCGGCGACCCGTCCACCATCAATCACCAATGCCGTCGCTTCGTTCGCGACCACTTGCACATTGTCGTAGCGCGAGAGCAGTTTCCGCACGGCGGCGCCAAAGCGGCGTCGGTCGGCTTGAATGCGCGGCCCCCGCACGGCAGCGCCCTTCGAGCGATTGAGCATACGGTAATGGATCGCACCGGCATCGGCGGCGCGCGCGATGATCCCATCGCAGGCGTCGACCTCGCGGACCAGATGGCCTTTGCCGAGTCCGCCGATACTGGGGTTGCAGGACATCGTTCCGATATTGCCCGCGTCGAACGTCACCAGCGCGACCGACGCGCCACGGCGCGCAGCCGCCGCTGCGGCCTCGACACCGGCATGGCCGCCGCCGATCACGATGACATCGAAGCTGTTCATGGCGGCGCGATTAGCAGGGATGTTCCACGTGGAACACTCACTTTCCGATGCAGAACCTTGAGAACAAGGCATCGAGCATCGCCTCGATGCCAACATCGCCGGTAATCCGCGCCAGGGCTACATTGGCGCGGCGCAATGCGTCAGCGACAACGAGCTCGTCAGTCGCATCCATGTCACCAAGCGCCTCGAGCGCTTCGCGGCAATGCGCCCGCTGCCGCCGGTTGAGCGCCATATCGGTGGCGCCAGGAATCAGCGTCGAGGACTTGGCGACCAATAGCTCCCACAATTGCTCGATCCCGGCTCCTGTTTCGGCCGATACTGCGAGCGCGGCCCCCTCGGGCACAGCGTCCCGACCGGCGATATCGGCGCGCGCATGAATCCATAGCATCCGATCCTCCGGCGGAGGATTGTCTCCCAACCAGAGCACCAGATCGGCGCCGGCGATCGCTTGCCCAGCGCGATCGATACCTATCGCCTCGATCGCGTCGCCGGCCGAGTCGCGCAGCCCCGCCGTATCGGTCAGCACGAAGGGCATGCCCGCGCGCGACACGGGAACCTCGATCCGGTCGCGCGTAGTGCCCGCAATCGGCGAGACGATAGCCGCCTCGCGACGCGCAAGGGCGTTGAGCAAGGTAGACTTGCCAATATTGGGCGGACCGGCCAGCACGACGCGGATGCCGTCGCGTAGGCGATCCACCGCCGGAGCAGTCAGCGCCGCCTCGATCTCGGACGCTATCGTACGGGCATCGCTCCGAATGCCGTCGAGCAGCACTGGGTCGACATCGGCCTCGTCCGAAAAATCGAGCGATGCTTCGAGCCGTGCCGCCAGTCCGAGCAACGCGGCACGCCATTGGGCGATCCGTCGGGACAGCGTGCCGTCAGCCATGGCCAGCGCCGCACGCCGCTGCAACTCGGTCTCCGCGGCTAGCAGGTCGCCAAGCCCCTCCGCCTCGGCAAGATCTATGCGGCCATTGGTCAGCGCGCGCCGAGTGAACTCGCCCGGCTCGGCGCGCCGCAAACCTGGCTGCCGGGCCAGCGCCGCCTCGACCGCGGCAACCACCGCTCGGCCGCCATGGACGTGCAGTTCGACCAGATCCTCGCCCGTGGCGGTGTTGGGGGCGGGGAAGACAAGTACCAGCGCGCTATCAAGATGATCCCCATTCGCCGGGTCGCGCAACGTCCGCAACCTTGCTTCACGTGGAAAAGGCAGGTCGCCGGCCAGCGCGCGCGCCGCGTCGAACGCCTGAAGTCCGCTGATGCGAATGACGGCGATCGCCGCCGGCGGCAGGCCGGACGAGGGGGCAAAGATCGTGCTCATGGCAGTGTCACAGTAGCAAGCGGCAATTACTCGCTCTTGCCGCCCTCGAACATCTTGCGCCAGAATTGCATCCCAGCGTCGCCCATCGGCATCCAGCTCTTCATCATGGTCTCGAGCAGTTCGGGCTTGACCATATTGCCGTCCATCGCCCCCATCAGCGCCTCGACATATTTATCGTGAATCGGCGTCAGATCGGGCAGGCCGATCGCGCGGCGTGCCTCTTCGGGGGTGCAATCCACCTCGACATTGATCTTCATCGCCGAAACTCCGCTTGAGCGCGCCGGTCGCGCTGCTACCTAGTTGAACGACCTGTATGCGCGCGACGGACCATCAACCGCAACCGCCCCATTCGGAGAGAGCCATGACCGCGACGATCAAGATCGAGACGCTCGAAAAGGACGCCAGCTTAGACGCCTATGTCGCCGAGCCGGCCGGTGGCAAATCGACCGCCGCGATCATCGTCATCCAGGAGATATTCGGCGTGAACGCCGGCATCCGCCGCAAATGCGATCAGCTGGCCGAGGCCGGCTATCTGGCGATCGCGCCCGATCTGTTCTGGCGGCTCGAGCCGGGCATTGAGCTCGATCCCGACATCCCCGACCAGTTTAAGGCCGCGCTGGATTATATGGGCAAGTTCAACCAGGATCAGGGCATTCGCGACATCGAGGCGACGATCCATGCGGCGCGGGGTCGTGTCGGGGGCGGGAAGGTTGGGGCGGTCGGTTACTGCCTGGGTGGCCGGCTGGCCTATATGACCGCCGCGCGCACCGATGTCGACGCAACAGTGGGCTATTACGCGGTCGGGATCGACGGCCTGCTGCGCGAGAAGCATGCCATCGCGCGACCGCTGATGCTCCACATCGCCGGCGCCGATGGCTTCGTCAGCCCCGAGGTGCAAAAGGCGATGCATGAGGGGTTGGACGACCATCCCAAAGTCACTCTGCACGACTATCCCGGCGTCGACCACGGCTTCGCCACCGAATTCGGCAACCGCCGGAGGGACGAGGCGGCCAATCAGGCTGACGCGCGGACGATGGCATTCTTTGCCGATAATTTGAAGTAATTATCGTTATATTTTAAGTAGTTGTGGTAACTTAAGTTCGACCCCCAGCGCCGGCAGCACGCCTAGGCGCTGGTCGGTCAGGCCGTCATAGATCATCGAACAGGCCACCCAGAGGATCACGGCCAGTCCGACGTAAGCGATCCAGCGATGGCGATCTATGATCCGCGCGATGAAGTTGGCGGCCAGCCCCATCAGCGCGACAGAGAAGATCAGCCCGAAGATCAGGATGGCGGGGTGATCGCGCGCCGCGCCGGCGACACCCAGCACATTGTCCAAACTCATGCTGACATCGGCGAGTGCAACCGCGACGACCGCGCCGCCGAAGGTCTTGGCCTTTTTGCCGTCCTTGCCGTCCTGCGCGGCGCGATGCCGCAATTCGCGCCATAATTTCCACGCGACCCACAGGAGCAACAATCCGCCCGCAGCAAGAACGCCAATGAAATGAAGCATATAGGTCGCTATCAGCGCGAACCCGATACGCAGCACCAGTGCCGCGACCGTCCCGGCGATGATGACCTTGCGCTGCTGTTCCTTGGGCAGGCCAGCGGCGAGCGAGCCTACCACCACCGCATTGTCGCCCGCCAAGGCGAGGTCGATCACCACCACTTCGCCCAGGACGGCGAGCGATTGGGCGGAAAAGAGAGCGGCGATGTCCATGCGCGGACTCTACAAGCCCGCCAGGGCATGGGTTGTTCCCTGAGGGTTCGAACTCAGATCCAGCCGAACAGTCGCCCCAACCCGATGGCCGGATCGACGATGCCTTCGTGGATCATCGATCCCGCAACATAGAGGATCACCACAAGTCCCAGATAGGCGATCCAGTGATAACGCTCGATGAGCCGCGCGATGTAATTGGCCGCGATCGCCATCAGCGTGACCGACAGCGCCAGCCCGAACAGCAATACGGTCGGGTGGTCGCGCGCCGCACCCGCCACAGCGAGCACGTTGTCGAGGCTCATCGACAGATCGGCGAGCGCGACCTGGAACGCCGCCTTGGCGAAGCTCTTGGCCGGGCGGGCCGGGGTAGCCGCGTCTGCCGCCACCGCCTTGTCATGGTGCCGCGCATGCTGCAGCTCGCGGAACAGCTTCCACGCCACCCATAACAGCAGCACGCCGCCGGCGAATAGCAAGCCGACGACATGCAGCAATTGCGTCGCGACGAACGCGAAGATGACCAAGCAGAGCAAGGCGACGCCGACGCCGATCGACAGGACTCGCTTGCGGTCCTTCTCGGGCAGTCCCGCGGCGAGGGTGCCGAGCACGACCACGTTGTCGCCGGCCAGCATCAAGTCGATCATGATGACCTGACCGAGCGCGGCGAGGCCTGCGGCAGTGAAGACGTCGGAAATGTCGATGATCGGCATGCTTAGGCGTTAGCAGCGGGGAGGGGGGGTGCAAATGAAAACGGCGCGGGGTTGGCCGCGCCGTTTTCTTGGGTTCGGGTTGCGGCGCGAAGTGAATTCGCGCCGTCGGTCGGACCTACGGTCCGCCGGCCGACCAGGAGCGAGTCCGGGGATTAGCGGGCGCTAATCCCGGCCGCTCACTGGTTCATACTGTCGAAGAAGTCCTCGTTGGTCTTCGAATCCTTCATCTTGTCGAGCAGGAATTCCATCGCATCGGTGGTGCCCATCTGCATCAGGATACGACGCAGCACCCACATCTTGGAGAGCTTGCTCTTCTCGACCAACAGCTCTTCCTTGCGCGTACCGGACTTGCCGACGTCCATCGCCGGGAAGATGCGCTTGTCGGCGACCTTGCGGTCGAGGACGATTTCCGAGTTACCGGTGCCCTTGAATTCTTCGAAGATGACTTCGTCCATACGGCTGCCGGTATCGATCAGCGCGGTGGCGATGATCGACAGCGAGCCGCCTTCCTCGATATTGCGGGCGGCGCCGAAGAAGCGCTTCGGACGCTGCAGCGCGTTGGCGTCGACACCGCCGGTCAGCACCTTGCCCGATGACGGCACGACGGTGTTGTAGGCGCGGCCGAGACGGGTGATCGAGTCGAGCAGGATCACCACGTCCTTCTTGTGCTCGACCAGGCGCTTGGCCTTTTCGATCACCATTTCCGCGACCTGGACGTGGCGCTGCGCGGGTTCGTCGAAGGTCGACGACACGACCTCCCCCTTCACGCTGCGCTGCATGTCGGTCACTTCCTCGGGCCGCTCGTCGATGAGCAGCACGATCAGGAAGACTTCGGGATGGTTGTCGGTGATCGCCTTGGCGATGTTCTGCAGCATCACCGTCTTGCCCACGCGCGGCGGGGCGACGATCAACGTACGCTGGCCCTTGCCTTGCGGGCTGACGATGTCGATCACCCGTGCCGACTTGTCCTTGATCGTCGGATCGAGCTGATCGAGCGTCAGCTTCTGTTCGGGATAGAGCGGGGTGAGGTTGTCGAAATTGACGCGATGGCGGACCGCGTCGGGATCGTCGAAATTGACGCTGGTAAGCCGCGTCAGCGCGAAATAGCGCTCGCCATCCTTGGGCGCGCGGATCTCGCCTTCGACCGTGTCGCCGGTACGCAGGCCGAACTTACGGACCTGGTTGGGCGAGATATAGATGTCGTCGGGGCCGGCCAGGTAATTCGCCTCGGGGCTGCGCAGGAAACCGAAACCGTCGGGCAGCACTTCGATCGTGCCCAGGCCCATGATCTGGTCGCCATTCTCGGCCTGTTCCTTGAGGATCGCGAACAGCAGATCCTGCTTGCGCAGGGTCGACGCGCTCTCGACCCCCAGCTCCTCGGCCATCGCGACCAGCTCGGCGGGGGGTTTCTTCTTGAGGTCTTTAAGATGCATTTCGGGTGTAATCCGGGTGTCTTGGGGGAGATTTTTCGAGCTTCTGTCGGCGAGGACCGCGACGATGCTGGAGGAAGGAGGAGAGCGAGCGTCCCGAAGGGCACCGCTCGTCTCCACGATCTATGGAGCGGATTCCCTCAAGTCAAGGCGATCAGAACGGTTTCACCACTACCAGGATCACGATCAGCGCTACAAACAGGGCAGGAAGTTCGTTGATCAGGCGGAGCTGCTTCGAGGTCAATGTCGCCTTGCGGCCGGCGAGCTTCTTGGCATAGCTGGTCATCCAGCCGTGATAGCCGCTCATCACGATCACCAGCAGCAGCTTGGCGTGGAGCCAGCCCTCGTTCCAATGCTGACCGACGGTCGCGATGGTCAGCCCGAACACCCACACCAGGATCATCGACGGAGTCATGATGATCTTGCGCAGCTTGGTCTCACGATCGACCCATTTGGCCGCCTCGGGCGTGCCGAGCGAGTCCTGATGATGGACCAGATAGCGCGGCAGCATGAACAGCCCGGCCATCCAGAAGATCACGAAAATGACGTGCGCCGCCTTGAGCCACAGATAGATCGAGGCGAGGAATTCCATCATCGGTTCCTTACGAAATCCAGCAGCTGCTCGACATGCGCGATCGGCGCGTCGGGCAGGATGCCATGGCCCAGGTTGAAGATATGCGGGCGGTCGCCGAACGCCGCAAGGATATCGCGCGTGGCCGACGTCATGGCGTCACCGCCGGTGATCAGTGCGAGCGGATCGAGATTGCCTTGCACCGGCAAACCCTGCGGCAGCGCCTCGTTCGCCCAGACCGGATCTACCGTCTCGTCCAGTCCGACCGCGTCGGCCTGGGTTTCGCGCGCATAAGCGGCGAGTTTCGCGCCGGCGCCCTTGGGGAAACCGATCACCGGCGTATCCGGATGACGCTCGGCCAGCGCCGCGACGATGCGCGCGGTCGGAGCGATCACCCAGCGCTCGAATTCGCTCGGCGCCAGGCTGCCCGCCCAGCTGTCGAACAATTGCACCGCCTCGGCGCCCGCATCGATCTGCTTCGACAGATACTCGATCGTCACTGTCTCGATCCCGCTGACGATCGCCTGGAACGCCTGGGGATCGCGATAGGCCAGCCGCCGCGTCTCGCCCTGGTCGCGGCTGCCTTGTCCGGCGACCATATAGGTAGCGACCGTCCAGGGACTGCCGGCGAAGCCCAGCATCGTCGTTTCGGCAGGTAGCTGCGCGACCACGCGGCGCACCGTCTCGTATACCGGCTCCAGCCGCTCCGGCGCCGCCTGAAGCTCGCTGAGCGCGGTATCGACCAGCCTGGGCGCCAGGCGCGGTCCTTCGCCTTGTTCGAACCACAGACGCTGTCCGAGCGCCCAGGGCACCATCAAGATGTCGGAGAACAGGATCGCCCCGTCCATCCCGAAGCGCCGCACCGGCTGCAGCGTGATCTCGCACGCCGCCTCGCTATCGGTGGCGAGATCGAGGAATCCGCCCTTCTTTTCGCGCAAGTCGCGATATTCGGGCAGATACCGGCCCGCCTGGCGCATCAGCCAGATGGGAGGCACGTCCTGGCGCTTGCCGCGCAACGTCGCGAGTAGGGGTTTTTCCGGAATCTGAGCCGTCCCAAGAATCATATAGGAAGAGAGATAAGAAGGTCGTTGTAGTTGTTGGCCGGTGGATGCCGGGGCTTATGCGTTCATCCCGCAAATGCCAACAGCTTGACCGCAGCGGAGTCACGCAAGCGCGCCGATTCCCGTTGGCTCATCCCCGTAATCCACAGCTTGTGCGGGGAAATGTTACCTGTCGATGACGTTGTGGATGAGTGACCCATTTTTCCACGGCCGGGCATCGCTTGGCCGCTGGAGCGAGTTGCGCTAGCGGTTTTACCGATGTTGCCCACAGGCTTTTCCGAACGCCGGTAAAATGCGGCTCCATTTGCACCTCCTGTCCGATTCCACCGGCGAGACGCTGGAGAACATCGCCAAGGCGGCGCTTGCCCAATATGACGATGTCGAGACGATCCGGCATTTCTGGCCGATGGTCAGGAGCGAGGCGCATCTCGAGCGTATCCTGCAGGAAATCGCGCATAATCCCGGGCTGGTGCTGTTCACCTTGGTCTCGAGCGAGATGCGTCGCGCGCTGGAGACGCGATGTCGTGCGCTCGGCCTGCCTGCCGTGGCACCGCTCGATCCGGTCAACGACGCTTTGTCCAATTTGCTCGGGCAACAGGCCAAGGCGCGCCCCGGCCGCCAGCACGTGCTCGATGCCGCCTATTTCGCGCGGGTCGACGCGATCCAGTTCACCATCGCGCATGACGACGGCATCGGCTGGGAGAATTGGGAAGAGGCCGACATCGTGCTTGCCGGGGTATCGCGCACCTCGAAGACCCCGACCTCGATCTACCTCGCCAATCGCGGTTACAAGACCGCCAATATCCCGATCGTTCCGGAAAGCCCGCCACCGGCCAAATTGTTCGAGCTGAAACATCCGATCGTCGTCGGGCTGACGACCAGCGCCGATCGCCTGATCCAGGTGCGGCGCAATCGCCTGCTGTCGCTCAACCAGTCGCCGGAAACCGCCTATGTCGACCAGGAATCCGTGACTCGCGAAGTCGCCTTCGCGCGGCGGATGTTCGCCGACAATGGCTGGCCGGTGATCGACGTCACGCGGCGCTCGATCGAGGAGACCGCGGCGGCGATCGTCGCCTTGATCAACGACCAGGCGGGTGACGAATGACGGTGATCCTCGCCTCGCAAAGCGCGTCCAGGCGAGCGATGCTCGATGCCGCCGGCGTCACTTATGTCGCCGAGCCGGCGCGGGTCGACGAAGATGGCGTCAAGGCGGCAATGGCCGGCCAACCGGCGCGCGATATCGCCGACGCGCTCGCCGAACTGAAGGCGCTGAAGGTATCGCAGGCAAATCCCACGGCGTTGGTCCTTGGCAGCGATTCGATCGTCGCGCTCGCCGACGGCAGGCTGCTCGACAAGCCGCTGACGCGGGAACAGGCCGGCGATCATCTCCGCGCCATGTCCGATGGCGAACATGCCTTGTGGAGCGCGGCGGTGATCGCCGAACAGGGCCGTCCGGTCTGGCGTCACGTCGACCGCGCGCAGCTGTTCGTACGGCCGCTGTCGGACGCCTTCATCCAGGCCTATCTCGACCTCGAATGGCCGGCGATCGCCGGCTGTGTCGGCTGTTTCCGCATCGAAGGCCCGGGCGTCCAATTGTTCGGCCGGATCGAGGGCAGCCATTTCACCGTGCTCGGCATGCCGCTGCTTCCGGTGCTCGACTATCTGCGCATCCGGGGGGAAATGACGTCATGAAATATGCCGAAGTGATCGGCGACCCGATCAAGCATTCCAAATCGCCGCTGATCCACGGCTTCTGGCTGAAGGCGCTGGGACTCGACGGCGAATATCGCGCCACCCATGTCACGCCCGAGGGGCTGGCCGACTATTTCGCCACCCGCGCGGCCGATCCCGATTGGCTTGGCTGCAACATCACCATCCCGCACAAGGAAACCGCGCTCGCCTTTGTCGAGGATCGTGGCGGGGTGAAGCAATCGATCGGCGCGATCAACCTGGCGTTCCGCTCCGACGGGGCACTGGTCGGGACCAATACCGACGCAGCCGGATTCTATGCGCCGATTTCCGGGCTGGATCTGGCCGGCCAGCCGATCGTGGTGATCGGAGCAGGCGGCGCGGCGCGTGCGATCCTGTTCGCGCTGTCGCGTGTCGGAGTCGGGCCGGTCACATTGCTCAACCGCAATCCGCTCAAGGGCGCCGCCTTGCTCGCCAGCTTCGGGCTCAAAGGGGATGCGCTCAAGCTCGACGCGCCGCTGCCGCCCGCGGCGTTGCTGGTCAATGCCACCTCGCTCGGCATGGCGGGGCAGCCGCCGCTAGATATCGATCTGTCGCCGCTCCCGGACGATGCGGTGGTCTACGACATCGTCTACGCGCCGCTCGATACCGGGTTGCTCAAGGCGGCGCGAGCGCGCGACCTCGATATTGTCGACGGGCTCGACATGCTTATCGGCCAGGCCGCCTTGGCGTTCGAGCTGCTGTTCGGTGCCGAACCGCCGCGCGATCGCGACGACGAGCTCAGGGCCCTGCTGACGTCATGAAGACGATCGGCCTCACCGGATCGATCGGGATGGGCAAATCGGCGGTGGCGCAGATGTTCGCCGATGAAGGGATTGCGGTATTCGATGCCGACGCGACGGTGCGCCGGCTGCAGGGCCCCGGCGGCCGGTTGCTGCCGGCGATCGAGGCGGCGTTTCCCGGCACCACCGGTCCGGATGGCGTCGACCGCGCCGAACTCGGAGCGCTGGTGTTCGGTGACGACGCGGCGATCAAGCGGCTGGAGGCGATCGTCCACCCCGCGGTCGGCGAGGAACGCGCCGCGTTTCTGGCACGACATGGCGACGACGACATGGTCGTGTTCGACATTCCCTTGCTGTTCGAGACCGGTGGCGACCGCAATGTCGACCTGGTCGTGGTGGTCTCCGCCGACGCCGCAACCCAGCAGGCGCGCGTCCTGGCACGCCCCGGCATGACGCGCGACCGCCTCGCCGACATTCTCGCCCGCCAGACCCCCGATGCGGAAAAAAGAGCGCGCGCCGACCATATCATCGCAACCGATTGCCCGATGGATCAAACCCGCGCCGCCGTGCGTAGGGTGATAGCTTGCGTCCGTGCCAGCCAAGACCGATAAAAGGACAAATGCGCGAAATCGTCTTCGACACCGAAACCACCGGCCTCTCCTTCAGCGGGGGCGACCGTATGGTCGAGATCGGGTGTATAGAGATGATCAATCGCGTCGAGACCGGGCGCAGTTTCCACCTCTATTTCAATCCCGAACGGCCGATGCCGGTCGAGGCGTTCCGCGTCCACGGCTTGTCCGACGTGTTCCTGTCCGACAAGCCGCGCTTCCACGAAAAGGTCGACGAGTTGCTCGAGTTCCTGGGCGATGATTCGCGGCTGGTCGCGCACAACGCCAGTTTCGACTTCGGCTTCCTGAACGGCGAGCTCGGCAGGATCGGCCGGGACATCATTTCGCTCGACCGCATGATCGACACCGTGGCGATGGCGCGTCAGCGCCATCCGGGCGCCAAACATTCGCTCGACGCTCTGTGTGCCCGCTACGGCATCGACCGGAGCCACCGCGTGCTTCACGGAGCGTTGCTCGACGCGCAATTGCTGTCGCAAGTCTATGTCGAGCTGACCGGCGGCCGTCAGATCGGCCTGACCCTGGTCAGCGAAATCGAGGAGACGATCGAGATCTCCGTGGTCGAGATCGATCCGCGCGCCGCCCAACCGCGGCCGATGCGTGTGTTCGAGCCGAGCGCGGAGGAACTGGCGCGCCACGCCGGGTTCGTGGCGACGCTCAAAAACCCTTTATGGGGGGCCGAGGCGTCCGGTTGACGCGCGTTGCGAGGGACAAGGCGAATGCGCCACCGTCGCCAAGAATGGAGAAGAGAAAATGGATATCCGTGTCTCGGGACATCAGGTTGAAACGGGCGAAGCGCTGAAGAGCCATGTCCAGGATCGCCTCCAGGGTATTGCGGACAAATATTTCTCGCGCGCCATCTCTGCCCAGGTGACTTTCGGGAAAGGCCCGCACGACAATCGATTCAAATGTGACGTCGTCGCGCACGTCATGCACGGCCTCGTGCTCAAGGCCAGCAACGACGGCAACGACGCGCACGGCGCATTCGACGGATCGGCCGACAAGATCGAGAAGCAATTGCGCCGCTACATGCGCCGGCTGAAGGATCGCAAGGCAGGCACGGCTGTCGTCAACGGCGAGGCCGAAGCCGATGCCAATGCCGGCTACACCCTGTTCCAGGAATCGACCGACGAGGACGAGGCGGGGGATTCGCCACTGATCATCGCCGAAACCCGAGTCGACGTGCCGGAGGCATCAGTGTCCGACGCGGTGATGATGCTCGATCTGCGCAACACCCAGGCGCTGATGTTCAAGAATAGCGGGACGGGGTCGTACAACATGGTCTATCGCCGCGGCGACGGCACGATCGGCTGGGTAGAGCCGCAGCGCGCCAGCTGACGGATAAGGGCATCGTGCGGAAAGCCGATACGGGCTTTCCGCACAAGACGATGCGACCATGATGAAGTAGAGAGCGGGATATGATCGACCTGTCGGACCTGATCCGGCCCGAGGCGGTTGCCGAGGGGCTGGCGGCGGCGAGCAAGAAAATGCTGTTCCAGCAGATCGGCGCGCTGGCTGCGACGGCTTATGGCGTGGACGCCAAGGCCGCGGCCGAGGGGCTCGCCCAGCGCGAGAAACTCGGTTCGACCGGGTTCGGTGGCGGCATTGCCATCCCGCATACGCGTATCGAGGGGATCGATGCGATCCACGGCGTGTTCGTCCGGATGGCACGCCCGATCGATTTCACCGCGGTCGACGATCTGCCGGTCGACCTGGTGTTCGCGCTGTTCTCACCGCCCGATGCGGGGGCCGCCCACCTCAAGGCGCTGGCGCGGGTGTCGCGGCTGCTGCGCGACGTCGCGTTCGTGGCGAAATTGCGCGGCGCGGGGTCGAAGGACGCGCTCTATTTCCTGCTGACCCAGGACGAGGCCAGGGATGCCGCCTGAATCGGGTGGCGTGGATTCGGGTGCCCAGGCGCATTTTCGCGCGCTCGAATCGCTTTATGCCGCGGCCCCGATCAATCAATTGTTCAAATCGCGGCTGGAGATTCCCGAAAGCGGCATCGCGCGAATCCATTTCGAAATCGGCGAACAGCATTATCATGCCGGTGGCGCGGCGCATGGCACGAGCTATTTCAAGATGCTCGACGATGCCGCCTTTTATGCCTGCAACAGCCTCGTCACCGATCGCTTCCTCCTTACCACCGCGTTCAACCTGCTGTTCACCCGGCCGCTGAAAGTGGGCCCGGTGATCGCCGAGGGGAAGTGGGTCAGCGGCCAGCGGCGCGTGTTCGTCGGCGAGGCGCGGCTGATCGATGAGCATGGCGAGGAAGTTGCGCGCGGCACTGGCACGTTCATGCGCTCCTCGATCCCGCTCGCCGGCCTGCCCGGATATCGAAGCTAGCGTGGCCCAGGCGCGGCTTACGACCGGCGCGCTGGTCAATGCGATGGTACGCCGCGCGAACTGGGCAGGCGGCTTCGCCACCGTCCTGGCCAAGGGGGACGCGACCGCCGGCGCCGTGCTAGTGGTCGCGCAGGATCGCGGCCAGCACGCCCGGCTGTGGGAACGCGGGATCGGCCCGAGCGGCAATGTCGAGCTGATCGCCGTCGGGCCGGAAGGTGACCCGCAGGAACTGACCGATTATTGGACGAAACGGCGCCGAAACGATCCCGACCTGTGGGTAGTGGAACTGGATATCCCGCAGGCGGAACGGTTCGCCGCTGAAATGCTCATCGGCGATTGACCTGCTGCGTTGCACAATTAAAGGGCTCATCCACCAATTATCCGCGTTGCGCCGCGATGGGGTGCGATCCCTAACGGTTACGCAGTCGGGTGGTGGTCCGGGCGATCCTATTTCTTGCGATCGCGTCCGCGCCCCAACCGCACTTTAGCAAGTCTAAATGCTGTTTTCCTCTCGCGCCGCGAGCCTCGCGGCGACGTTCATTGCACTAACCACGCTCGCCGGTTTTACCGCATCGAGCAAGGCCCTGGGTGCGGATCGCGATGCGACGCTGATCCCGGCAATCGCCACCACGGCCACTACGTCCGCTATAAACCCTTCAGTCCCCAAGCCGGTTCCATCGATCGAACCGGGCGACAGCGCGACGACGTCCTCCAATGAGGTCCGGACGACGGCGCCGGCCCCCGCGCAGGGGCTCCAGTTCGCCAGCCTGGCCGCCGCAGTCGCCGGGCAGGATGTTGAAGAGGGCGCCGACTCCGAATTGTCGTGCCTTGCCGGCGCGGTTTATTTCGAAGCCAAGGGCGAGCCGCTGTCGGGCCAGCTCGCTGTCGCCAACGTGATCATCAACCGCACCAATTCGGGCCGTTTCCCGCGCACGATCTGCGGCGTCGTCAAGCAGCCGGGGCAATTCTCGTTCATCCGGGGCGGGACGATCCCGGCGATTCGCTCGGCCGCGCAATATCGTACCGCGATGGCCATCGCGCAGGTCGCGATGGACAAGGAATGGGATAATCCCACTCCCGGCGCACTCTATTTCCACGCCCGCCGCGTCTCGCCGGGCTGGGGTCGTCCGCGCGTCGCCACGATCGGCAATCACGTCTTCTTTCGCTGATCTGATGCGTTAGCGCGCATGCGCGGCACCAGCCCGAGCGGGCTGGTACCGCTCGTTTGGCTGCCGCCAAACGAAAAACACGTCTTCACGATGTTCCTGTGATGTTCTAAAGCGAAGAGATGCTCGATGCGTCTCCCCGCTGTCCTCCGACAGGAACCGAGGCGCTGTGCGCGGCTGATGTCGCGCGCGGCGTCATTCGCATGCTCGCCCGCCACGATCTCGCGGCGATGACCGAAGTCCCGCTCGACGGCGGGCGCCGCGCCGACATCATGGCGATCGATTCGCGCGGGCAGATCGTCATCGTCGAGATCAAGGTGTCGCGCGCCGATCTGCTCGGCGACGGCAAATGGTTCGACTATCTCGATCATTGCGACCGCTTCTTCTGGGCCGTGCCCGATGGCTTCGACCATGGGCCGCTCCACGGCGAAGCCTTCCTCCCCGAACGCTCGGGCGTGATCATCGCCGACCGCTACGACGCAGCGATCCTGCGCGAAGCTGCCACTCATCCGCTGAGCACGCCGGGGCGCAAGAAGTGCACCCTCGCCTTTGCCCGCCGTGCAGCGCGTAGGGCTAGCGGCTTGGCCGATCCCGAGCTGGGGTTCTTGCTTCAGGCGGAGTAATTCTTACTCGCACAAAGATACAAAGCCACGAAGGTTGTTGCCAGCGTGACGGCGCGCTGCCCATTTCAATCGTAACGGGCGAAAGAAAGAGCCTCGCTAAGCGAGGCTCAATTTCAGCTTACTAATCCGCACGGATTCGATGGGCAAAGCCCTTCTTCGTGGCTTCCTATCTTTGTGCGAGCCAATCGGCGGCCAAATCAATGCCGGAAGTGGCGCATCCCGGTGAACACCATTGCCAGCCCAGCTTCGTCGGCCGCCGCGATGACCTCATCGTCGCGGATCGATCCGCCCGGCTGGATCACCGCGGTGGCACCCGCCTCGACTGCGGCCAACAAGCCATCCGCGAACGGGAAGAAGGCGTCCGATGCAACGGCGGAGCCGATCGTGCGCGGCGTCGCCCAGCCGGCCTTGTCGGCGGCGTCCTTGGCTTTCCAGGCGGCGATGCGCGCCGATTCGAGTCGATTCATCTGCCCCGCGCCGACCCCGGCGGTAGCGCCGTCCTTGGCATAGACGATGGCATTCGACTTGACGTGCTTGGCCACCGTCCAGGCGAACAGGCAATCGGCGAGTTCCTGAGGCGTCGGCTGGCGCTTGGTCACCGTCTTGAGGTCGGCCGCGGTGATCCGGCCATTGTCGCGTCCCTGGACCAGCCAGCCGCCGGTGATCGACTTGACGTCCAACCCGCCCCGCGCCGGATCGGGCAATTCGCCGGTCAGCAGAAGCCGCAGGTTCTTCTTGGCCGCGAACAGCGCCAGCGCTTCCTCGTCGGCGTCGGGCGCGACCACGACTTCGGTGAAGATCCCGGTGATCTGGCGTGCCGTGGCGGCATCGAGCGGCCGGTTCACCGCGATGATTCCGCCGAACGCCGATACCGTGTCGCAGGCGAACGCCTCGGCATAAGCGGTCTCAAGGCTCGCCGCGGTCGCGACACCGCAGGGATTGGCATGCTTGACGATGACGCAGGTCGGCGCGGCATCGCGGAACTCGGCGACGAGCTGGAGCGCGGCGTCGGCGTCGTTGAGGTTGTTGTAGCTGAGCTCCTTGCCCTGCACTTGCCGTGCCTGGCCGATGCCGCGCGCGGAGGGACCGGCATGACGGTAGAACGCAGCCTGTTGGTGCGGATTCTCGCCATAGCGCAGCACCGTCGGCTGGTTGAGCACGACCGGCAGCGTTTCCGGGAACATCTGACCCTGATCGGCGAATCCGAACCAGCTCGCGATCATCGAATCATAGGTCGCGGTTGCAGCGAAGGCCTTGGCGGCGAGCTTCTTGCGCTCGTCGAACGTCGTCTCGCCCTTGTCGAGCAGCGCATAGTCCGCAGGGTCGGTGACGATCGCGACAAAGGCATGGTTCTTCGCCGCCGAGCGCACCATCGACGGACCGCCGATATCGATATTTTCGATGATCTCGTCGCGCTCGGCACCCTTGGCCACCGTCTGGGCGAACGGATAGAGATTGACCACGACCAGATCGATCGCGCCGATCGCATGCTCGTCCATCGCCTTGGCATGTGCGGGATCGTCGCGCACCGCGAGCAGGCCGCCATGGACCATCGGGTGGAGTGTCTTGACCCGCCCATCCATCATCTCGGGGAAACCGGTCAAATCTGACACGTCGCGGACGCTCAGCCCGGCGTCGCGCAGCGCCTTGGCAGTGCCCCCGGTTGAAACCAGTTCAACGCCTTTGGCGGCAAGTCCCGTGGCCAGCTCGACGATTCCGGTCTTGTCTGAAACGGACAGCAGCGCCCGCCGGATGGGGACGATATCGGTGGCCATGGCGATTTCCTGTGTTGGGCTGGGAAGCAGACGCCGCCCCCATTGCCGATCAGGTCGCGCGCTTCAAGGCCCAGCTGATATTCTCGCCGCCCGCCGCCGCCTCGCCGCTCACCACCAATTGCTGGGTGGAGACCGGCCGCCCATCGGGATCGATCCACAAACTTTCTTCGATCGTCAGCGATCCGCCGCGGCAGCGGAATTGCCACAGCCGTCCCGACGGCAAGCGCAGAAGTGCCGCCATGCCGTCAGCGGTCGGCGCCGCCTCGACCCCTGCCCCCAGATGGAAGCGGATCGCGAACGGGATCGTGCCGACCTTGCGCTTGCGCCCGGCCGGCAACAGCATGTCGTCGCCGCGCAATTCGCGGCCGTCGCTGGCCAGCAGCAACTGGCGGCGGTGGAGGAATCCGAACCGACGGGCATAGCCGTCATGGCTCGCCTCCAGCCGGCTGGCGCCGTTGCTCTCCTGCCGCGCCAGTTCGACCTCGGCGACGCCCTTGCCCAACGTCCCGTCGGCGTGGATCGCGGTCGAATTGCTGTCGCCGACCACCAAAGTCGAATGCGCCGCGGTGGTGCGCAGCCCTTCGGACAAGGTCGCCGGGATCTGTGCGATCGCCGAACGGGCGCCGCCGCAATTGACGATCAGCCGCTCGGCGCCGTCGGACATCTCCAGCGCCAGGGTCGAGGCGCAGCCACCTTCGGCCAGCCGTGACACCGGGGGCGGCGCGGCATCGACGATCACCACCGCCTCGCCCTGCGCCAGGCGTTGATAGCCCCAGTCGCGCGCCTGGCGCAGCGGCCGCGCGCGCACGCCGGTCGCCGCAACGATCTCGTCGATCCGCTCGCCGCGGATCGGGCCGCCGCCCTGCCAGCTGGAGAGACCATGGTCGCCGTGGCACACACCCTGCAACGCCGGAACCATCCGGCCCAGCGCGGCGGATAAGGCCGCAGGCGGTGCCAGCCGGCGCGCGGTATAGGCCTCGCGCAACATGGTCAGCAGCATGATGATGTCGACCTGGGCCAGCGGCGCGCGCGCAATCACCCCGCCATCCTCATAGACGGCGCTCTCGATCGCCTTTTCCAGGCCGTCTTCGCCGATCTGGCGGCGCGGATCGCCCCCCGGGATCAGCAGCCCCGCACAGATCACCCCACACCAGGCCGCGATCCGCGCGACCCCGGCGGGCGCCTTGTCGGCGCTGCGATCGAGGTGCCGCGCGCCGCGCGCCAGCGTGTTGAGCACCTTGCTGCGATAGACCAGATCGGACGACGACAGGATCAGCGGTGCGTGCGCGGTCCAGTGAAGAATGCGCCGGCCCCACAATTCGGGCGTCCAGGCGGGTTCGCTGACCTTATCGGCATGGACTTCCAGCCACAGCCGCATGATCGTCTCGGCGATCGGCACGCCGATTGGGCGCGTCGCCACGGTCGACAGGTCGCGCAACCAGGCAAAGCTGTGGAGGTAATGGGCCAGCGGTTTCGACCAATCTGGCTTGGCGAAGTCGAGGTCGGCGATTGCCACGCTGTCGCCGCGAAACGCGATCCGCCCGTCGAGCAGCGCATTGCCGCGACGCGGATCGCCGACGAGCGGATCCTCTGGCACAGCGACCAGCTTGAGCGGATGGCGACCGCGCAGCCGAAAGGCATGGAGCGGCGTGCGCCAGGTCAGTTTACGGAAGCGCTCGGCCACCCGGTCGGCAAGCGACAGGCCGGCGCTGCTCCCGATGCGGATCAGCCGCTTGCCTTCGTCGATCCCGTCTGACGCGTGTTCCTCGCTCACCCGTCCCTCAACGCCGCGATGTTGGCGGCATAGGCGCCTGGCCCGCCGCGGAAAGTGGCGGTACCGGCGACCAACGCGTCGGCACCCGCCGCGATCACCTGGGGCGCGGTCTCGCGATCGATTCCGCCATCGACTTCCAGGTCGACATCCAGCCCCTGCTTGTCGATCATCTTGCGGATCGCTTCGATCTTGCGCAGCGCCGAAGGAATGAAGCTCTGCCCGCCGAAACCTGGGTTGACGCTCATCACCAGCACCAGATCGACTTCCTCGAGCAGGTAATCGAGCGCCTTGGCCGGAGTCTGCGGAGTCAGCACCACCCCGGCGCGCTTACCCAGGCTGCGGATATGGCGAAGGCTGCGATGGGTGTGCGGCCCGGCCTCGACATGGATCGAGATCGTGTCGGCGCCGGCTTCGGCGAACTGGTCGAGATAGGGATCGACCGGCGCGATCATCAGATGGACGTCGAGCGGCTTGGCGGTGTGCGGGCGGATCGCCTTCACCACTTGCGGCCCGATCGTGATGTTGGGGACGAAATGTCCGTCCATTACATCGACATGGATCCAGTCGGCACCGGCGGCGTCGATCGCGCGTACTTCCTCGCCCAATTTGGCGAAATCGGCACTCAGGATCGACGGCGCAATACGGACGGGCTTGGACATGGCTTGCTCTAACCGGCCCTCGCGAATCGGGCAATGAAGAAGCCGTCGCATCCGCCCTGCTCGGCCAGCGCGCCTGGCAGAATGCGTACCCAGCCGCGCGGATCGGGCGCGATTCCGGCCGGCAACTCGTCGGCGCGGACCGGATCGATCGCGAAATCGGGATTGGCGGCGAGGAACGTCTCGACTTGCTCCTCGCCTTCCTCGCGCTCGAGCGAGCAGGTTGCGTAGACCAGCTTCCCGCCCTTCTTCACCCAGCCTGCCGCCTGGACCAGCAATTGGCGCTGAAGATGCGCCGCTTCCTCGATGATCGCCGGATGGACGCGATGAAGCACGTCGGGATGGCGGCGAAAGATTCCGGTCGCGCTGCACGGCGCGTCGAGCAAAACCGCGTCGACCGGCGCCGCCGGCGACCAGAAAGCGACATCGGCGGTGACGATCTCGGCGCTGAGCCTGGTACGCGCCAGATTGTCGCGGAGTCGTGCCAGACGACTTTCCGACGCGTCGACGGCAGTGACGGCCCATCCGGCGGCGGCCAGCTGCATCGTCTTGCCGCCGGGTGCGGCGCAGGCGTCGATCACGCTCCCCGCCCCCGGGCCGAGCAAGCGTCCCGGGATCGCGGCGGACAGATCCTGCACCCACCATTCGCCTTCGGCGAAGCCGGGAAGGTCGGGGATCGCGGTCCCGCGCGGCAGCCGGCGCTGGCCGGGCATCAATTCCAGGCCTTCCGGCCCCTCTTCGCCGCGCAGCGTGAGGTCGACCGGCGGCGGTTCGGCCATCGCGCGCCGCGCCGCCGGCACGACATCGTCGCCCCAGGCCGCTTGCCAGCGCAGGGCGACCGCGTCGGGCAAGGCCGGCGGTTCGGGCAGGGTCGCCTTGCGCCGGTCGAGCGTACCGAACACGCCATGGACCAATTTGCGCGGGCCGCCATCGACCAGCGGCAGCACGGTCGAGATCGCGGCATGCCCCGGCGTCCCCAGCCGCAGCGACTGGGCGAGCGCGATGCGCAGCGCGAATCGCGCCTTGGCGTCATGCGGCAATGGCCGCTGCGTCGCCGAGTCGATCAACGCGTCGAGATCGGGGAGGTGCCGCAACACTTCCGACGCGATGGCGCGCGCCAAAGCGCGGTCGTTATCGGCCTTCAGGCTGGACAGCACGCGCGGCGCGGCCTGATCGAGTGTTTCGCCACGCCGCAATACGGCATCGAGCAGGCGAAGCGCGGCCTGGCGCGCGGCAACGCCGGGGGGAAGTGAATGGTCAACCAAATTGCCAATATCCGATAGCGATCACCGTGCCGATGATGAGGAGCCAAGCGAGCAGACCAATGATGACCGCTCCCGTATCGTCGACCTTGGCAGACGGATTGATCACCTTAAGAATCAGCGCGCCCGTTCCCCAGACGATCCCGTCCAGGATGATTCCGCCGAAAATCTCTGCAATGAAACCGCCCAAGGACCCTCCGATGCGATCGCCTATTGCACCGATCGCCGGTCGAACCAATGTGGATCGTTGATCATCACGTTCAACCGCGGACCCAGCCATGCCCCGTCCCCCGCACGTCAAGCCGCCCGCTTATCTCACGCCCAGCCCGCCGGTGCCCGAGCCGGAGAAGGTCGAAACGCCGGAAAAGGATCCACTCGACCAAGACCCGACGCGGTATGGCGACTGGACACTGAAGGGCATCGCGGTCGATTTTTAAGGCGTGTCGTCGTTCAAATAACCCTCCCCCAGCTTGTCTGTGGGATGGGGACCGCCGGCGTAGCCGGTGGTGGAGGGGCAACCCCATCCTCGCCGCCGCGCTGCTGCGGCCCCTCCATCATTCGCTGCGCGAATGGTCCCCCTCCCCAAGCAAGCTTGGGGAGGAATTTGACCGGCAATCCCGATCTATCGGCTCGAATCATGAATGTGTGGATCTGGTAGGGACAAGCCAGGGCGACGAAGTTAGGAGGCGAAAGCGGACAGCGAGTTCGCTGCCCGAGTTCCCTATGCGATGGCGTCAACTCTCGAGCCGGGGCGAAAGCGAGCCTACCCCTCCTCCACCCATGCCGTCAGCAAGGTGTGCGCGATCGCATAATGCGGCGGCGACAGGAACGGCGCGGACGGATCGCCGGCCAGCGACTTGCGCACGTCCTCGCGGCTGACCCACATCGCATCCTGCAATTCGTGCGGATCGATCGTGATGACGTCGTCCTCGGCCTCGCCGATACAGGCCATCATCAGCGATGACGGGAACGGCCAGGGCTGGCTGGCGACGTAGCGGACGTTGCGCACGCGCACGCCGGCTTCCTCGAAGATTTCGCGCGCGACCGCTTCCTCGATCGACTCGCCCGGCTCCATGAACCCGGCCAGCGCCGAATATCGTCCCGCCGGCCATTGCGGCCCGCGCCCGACCAGCGCGCGGCCCGAATGCTCGGCAATCATGATCACCACCGGGTCGGTGCGCGGGAAATGCTCGGCGCCGCAGTTCGGACACGAACGTCCCCAGCCGCCACGGAACATCGCCGTCTGGGTCCCGCAATTGGCGCAGAATTGATGGCGGCTATGCCAGTCGAGCACGCTGCGCGCCGCGGCATAGGTCTCTGCTTCCTCGGGCCGCATCAGGTCGAGCGCACGGAACAGGCTGGGCGAGCGTCCGGCCGGCGCGCGCATGCCCGGAACATAGGCGGCGAAATGCGGCTTGCCCTCGATCAGCCCGAGCAGGACCAATTCTGCATCGTCGGGCGCGTCGGCCAGGCTGGTCCAGCCAAGCGTGCCGTCCTCCGCCACTTCGGGCTCGAAATTGTCGAGCTTGAGCAGCCGGGCGCGCCAGTCGCCCATCGCCGCCGCCAGTTTCTCGGGATCGTGACGCAACGGATCGGCCCGGTCGAGCGGGCTGCCGGTAAAGCCGGGGCGAATCATTTGGCCCGGAAACGCTGCATGTCGCTGATCAGCGCCTTCACCGTCTCGTCGCGGATCGGCCATTTGTCGGCGGGGAAGTAATTGACCATGATCGTGCCGCGGATCTTCTTGACCGGGTTGACCCAGGCCGCGGTGCCGGCGGCTCCGCCCCAGCCGTATGTGCCCGCGCCCATCGAATTCGCCTTGTCCTCCAGCACCACCGATCCGCCGGCGCCGAAGCCCATCTTGGGACCCGCGGTCCCGCCGGTGGCGCCCGCCACGCCGCCGAACTCGACGCCGGCAGGGAGGAGGTTCGACATGGCGAGCCTGGCAGTCTCCGGCTTCATGATGCGGACGCCGTCCAGCTCGCCATAATCCTGCAGCATGTGCAGGAACCGGTCATAGTCGCGCGCCGACATCACCAGTCCGGCGCCGCCATAAGGAAAGCTGGGCGGCGACAGATAGGCCGAGGTCGCGGCCGGATCGATCGCGAAGAGCTTGTTGCCGGGCAGGAACGCGTAATTGGTCGACAGCCGTCCGACCTCGCTCGCCGGGACCGTCCAATAGCTCGACGTCATCTTGAGCGGGTCGAGGATGCGCGCCTGGACGAAGGCGTCGAAGCGCATCCCGCTCGCCTTCTCGATCACCGCGCCCATCAGGTCGAGCCCGATCGAATAGCTCCACTTGGTGCCGGGATCGGCGATCAGCGGAACGCTCGCCACGCGGTCGGCGAATTCCTGCAGCGATGTCGGACGCGTCTTGCGCGCATCGACCTCCATCGCCGCGTTGACCTGACCTGGGGTGATACCCTTGTCCATATAGAGCTGGAGCAACGGGCCCTTGGTAATGATGTTATAGCCCAGGCCAGCGGTGTGGGTCAGCAGATTGCGGACCGTGATCGGGCGCACTGCCGGACGGCTGTCGATCGTATTCTCGTTGAGCTGGACGCGCATCGTCTTGAACGCGGGCAGGAAGTCGCTGATCGGCTCGTCCAGCTTCATCTTGCCGTCCTCGATCAGGATCATCGCCGCCATCGCGGTGATCGGCTTGGTCATCGAATAGACCCGCCACAAGCTGTCGGGCCCGGCCGGCGCGGCATTGGCGTCGGTCGCGATTTTACCCGATGCGACGAACGTGGTGGGCAGGTCGCCGGCACCGAACGCGCCGACGATGCCGGGCATCTCGTTCTTGGCGACGTACGAATCGTAGAGCGCCTGGGTGTCCGGAAGAGGGCTTGCCGGCGCGGCCGCGGGCGCCGCGGTCGACATTGGCAAGGCGACCTGTTGCGCGGCGGCGGCACCGGCCAGCAGCGCGATCGTGGCGGTAGCGATAAACAAGGGTGTCACGCGCATCGTCAAAGCTCTCCCGTCGCTTTTGCCGCCTTGGCGAAGACGGTCGGCAGACCGGCTTCTCCAAGCGACTCGATCGGCCACCATTCGGCGCCGTCGGGCGCTGCATGGCGGTCGACGACGGCGCTCGCAAGCGCCAGCTGCAATCTGAAATGGGTAAAGACGTGTTCGACCCGCCCCGCCAGCATTTGCCAATCGGCCGGGAGCGGGGCGTCGGCGAGGCCCGGCGCCGAATCGACCCAGGGCCCGGTCGGCAGCGCGCGCATGCCGCCGAGCAAGCCCTTGGGCGGCCGCCGCACCAGCAGCACGTCGCCGCCGCTTCGCGCCCAGAAGATCGTGCCGTGACGCGTCGGCTTGCCCGCCTTTGCCGGCTTAACCGGATAGGCTTCCTGGTCGCCGACCGCATTGGCTGCACATCCATCTCGCAGCGGGCAGAGAAGGCATTTGGGGGCGCGCGGCGTGCAGATCGTGGCGCCGAGGTCCATCATCGCCTGGGCGAAATCGCCGGCGCGGTCGTTCGGCGTCAGCGTCGCGGCGGCCGGGCGGATCGCGGCTTTCTCCTCCAGCCGGAACAGTCGTGCCACCACGCGCTCGACATTGGCGTCGACCACGGTCGCGGGCGCGTCGAACGCGATCGCGGCGATCGCGGCGGCGGTATAGTCGCCGATCCCGGGCAGTGCACGAAGTTCGGCCTCGGTGCGCGGAAAGGCGCCCCCATGCTCGGCGACGACGGCGCGCGCGCAGGCGACCAGGTTGCGCGCCCGGGCATAATAGCCCAGCCCCGCCCATGCGGCCATGACGTCAACCTCCTCCGCCTGGGCCAGGCTGGCGAAATCGGGCCAGCGCGCGACCCAGGCGGCGAAGCGCGGCCCAACCGTCGCGACGGTGGTCTGTTGCAGCATCACTTCGGACAGCCAGACGCGATATGGATCGGCGGTTTCGCCGGGTCCCGCGCGCCATGGCAGGGTGCGGCGATGCGTGTCGTACCAGCGCAGCAATGCCGGCGCGGCAAAAGCGGGCGAGGATGGTGCGGAAGGAAGCTTGGCGGCCACCCCGCGGCTATGGCATGGATGGCCGAATGAGCAAGCGCGCCACTCCGAAAGGCCCGACGAAACCCGCGCCGGAACCGCGTCGCGGTGGACCGGCGCGCGCGGTCGGCGACTTGCTGCCCCAGGTCGGCGGGGCGGCGTTCCGCCGCTTCGGCTTCGTCCAGTCTGGAATCGTCACGCGCTGGGCGGAAATCGTCGGACCCAAATATGCCGGCGTGTCGTCGCCCGAATCGATCCGCTTCCCGCCGGGCAAGAAAGCCGAGGGCGTGCTCACCGTTACCGTGAAGGGCGCGCATGCGGCGATGATGCAGCATATCGCGCCGGAGATCGTCGAGCGGGTCAACCGTTTCTTCGGCTATGCCGCGGTCGCCCGGCTCAACCTCAAGCAAGGCAGGATCGCCGAGCGCCCGTCCCGTGCCGCGCCGCCCAGCCTGCGTCCCGCGCCGACCCCGCCGGCCGAACTCGGCCCGGGGCTGCGCGCGATCGCCGATCCCGAATTGCAGGCGGTGCTCGCGGCACTCGCCGCCGGCGTCGCGGGCAATCGCGGCATCCCCGTCCTTGGGCCCGTCAAAGTGCCCGTCATCGGAAAGACCGAAAAATGATCCGTTCGTTGCTGGTGCTGGCATTGATTGCCGGACTGCCGCTTGCCGCCGGCGCCGCGACCAGGGCGCCGGCGAAAAAGGCCGCCCCGGCCAAGCGCGCGCCGGCCAAGGTCAATTGGGTCAATGTCGTCGCCGCGACGCCAGAAGGCGGAATGCGGATGGGCAATCCCAACGCCAAGGTGAAGCTGATCGAATATGGCTCGCGCACCTGCCCGCATTGTGCGCTGTTCGCCAAGGAGGGGCTTTCGGTGCTGAAGGCCGGACCGATCGCCGCGGGCAAGCTCAGTTACGAATTCCGCGACTACCCGGTACACGGCTCGCTCGACCTCGGGCCCATCCTGTTGGGCCGCTGCGTCTCGACCGCCCAATTCTTTCCCCTGCTCGATGCGATGTTCGCCAATCAACAAGCGCTGCTGGCCAAGTTCCAGGCGGCCGCGGCCAAGACCCAGGGCATGGCCAACGCGACGCCCAACCAGATCGCGACCAGCCTGGCCACGGACCTGGGCTATGTCGATTTCGTCAAGCGCCGCGGCATGACGGCGGCGCGGGCCCAGGCCTGTCTCGCCAGCACCGCCGGCGTCGATCGCATCGTGGCGATGACCGATGCCGCCGAAAAGCAATATTCGATCAACGGCACGCCGACCTTCACCATCAACGGCACCAAGGCGGAGAACGTGTTCGACTGGGCCCATCTCCAGCCGTTGCTCGCCGCCGCCGGCGTCTGAATTTTCCCAAGGGAGTAGTATATGAAGATCTCGCCCCTGTTCGCCGCTCTGCCCTTGCTGGCGCTCGCCGCTTGCGGCGGGTCGGGTAACGACGCCAACAGTTCGACCCCCGCCGCCCCGGTCGCCGCCAAGCCGGCGCCCGCCGGCACGTCCTGGGTCGACACGGTGGTGAAGACGCCCGAAGGCGGCTTCCGGATGGGCAATCCCGACGCGCCGCTCAAGATCGTCGAATATGGATCGCGCGCCTGCCCCTATTGCGGCAAGTTCGATCAGGAGGGGTTCCCGGCGCTCAAGGAAAAGTACATTTCCGCCGGCAAGGTCAGCTACGAGTTCCGCGAATATCCGGTCCACGGTCCGCTCGACCTCGGCCCGATCCTGCTCGGCCAATGTTCGGGCGACACCGCGACCTTCTTTCCGATCCTCGATCAGATGTTCGCCAACCAGCAGACGCTGCTCGCCAACGAACAGCAGGTGTCGGCCAAGGTCCAGGCGGCGCAGGGCGCTACTCCCAACCAGGTTGCCACCATGTATGCCGAAGGCCTCGGCTATCTCGATTTCATGAAGCAGCGCGGCCTGCCCGAGGACAAGGCACGCGCCTGCCTCAACGACAAGGCGGCGATCGACAAGCTCGTCGAGCGCACCAAATTCGCCAACGACAAGTTCCAGATCAGCGGCACGCCGACCTTCATCATCAATGGCGAAAAGCTCAATGATGTCGGCGACTGGGCGACGCTCGAACCCGTGCTCAAGGCACGGGGCGCCTGATCGCTGAACGCGCCGGGGGGCTGATCGCAGGATGCAGATCAAACGGCTGAGGCTGTCGGGGTTCAAGAGCTTCGTCGACGCGGCCGATCTCCGCATCGAACCGGGGCTGACCGGCGTGGTCGGCCCCAATGGCTGCGGCAAGTCCAACCTGCTCGAGGCGCTGCGCTGGACGATGGGCGAGAACAGCCCGAAGTCGATGCGCGGCGCAGGGATGGACGACGTCATCTTCGCCGGCACCGACAAGCGTACCGCGCGCGATTTCGCCGAAGTGTCGATCCTGGCCGAGATCGACGGCAGCGAGACCGAGGTGGTGCGCCGGATCGAGCGCGGCGCCGGATCGGCCTATCGCATCGACGGGCGCGATGTCCGCGCCAAGGACGTCGCCTTGCTGTTCGCCGATGCCGCGACCGGCGCGCATTCGCCGGCTCTGGTCAGCCAGGGGCGGATCAGCGCGGTGATCTCGGCGCGGCCGACCGAGCGCCGCGCAATGCTGGAGGAAGCCGCCGGGATCGCCGGCCTCCATGTCCGCCGCAAGGATGCCGAGCAAAAGCTGCGTGCGACCGAAGCCAATCTGTTGCGGCTCGACGAGATCATGGCCGACCAGGAAGCGCGCGCCTCTGCGCTGCGGCGCCAGGCACGCCAGGCCGAGCGCTATCGGTTGCTGTCGGATCAGATTCGCGTCGCCGAGGGTCGGATGATCTTCGCCCGTTGGCGCGACGCGGCGGCGGCGGCCGATGCCGCCAAGGCCGAAGCCGCGCAATGTGAGGAAAAGGTTGCGGCCGCGGCCGAGGCGCAGCGTGCGGCGACCGCGCACCAGCATGCCGCGGCGCAAGCACTGGGCGATGCCCGTGCGGCGGCGACCGCGGCGCGAGAGGCGGCGAGCGACGCCGCCCACGCCCTAGCCGCGCTGCGCGCCGAGCATCAGGGCGCCGAGCGACGGATCGCCGAACTGGCCGATCAGCGTGGCCGCATCGGTGAGGACCGCGCGCGCGAAGGCGCGCTGGCGGTCGACGCCGCCGAGGCGCTGGCGCGGCTCGACGCCGAGACGAAATTGCTGACGAGACGTGCCGACGAGGCGGCGGGGCGGCTGCCCGCGCTCGACGCGACGTTGGCGGAGGCCGAGCGTGCGGCACGCGATGCCGATGTCGCGCTGGCGCAAGCAATGAGTCGGCAGGCCGCCGAACTCGCCGATGCCCGCGTTGCCGACGCCGCGGTGGCCGCGGCCAAGGCGCGGCATGACCGTGCGCTGCGCGACCAGACGACGCTGGCGGCCGAGCAAAGGGCATTGGGCGATGCCGCGCCGCTGCGCGAGGAGCGCGAGCGGGCGATCAAGGCGCGTGCCGACGCGCTCGAATCGACCGAGACCGCGCGCGGCGCCCGCGCCCGCGCCGATGCCGACGAACGCGCCGCGCAGGAAGCGCGCGACGCCGCCGAACAGGCGCGCGCCGCTGCCCGCGCCGAACTCGCCGCGATCGAGAGCGAAGTGCTCGCGCTCGAAAAGACGACGCGGCCGTCGGGACGCGACAAATTGCTCGACCATGTTCGCGCCGCGCCGGGCTATGAACGCGCATTGGCGGCGGCGCTCGGCGACGACCTCGAAACCGGGCTCGATGCCAAGGCCGATCGCTATTGGGCCGGCGCCGAGCCGCAGCCGGGGGACCCGTCGGCGGCGGGGCTGACCCGGCTCGCCGACCACGTCGAGGCGCCCGCGGCGCTAGCGCGGCGATTGGCGCAGATCCTGGTCGCCGAACAGGACGATCAGCGCGCGCTGGCGGTCGGGCAGCGGCTGGTGACGCTCGGAGGGAAGCTCCGGCGTTGGGACGGCTATGTCGCCAGGACCGGTGGCGCGGCCGCCGCCGAACGGCTCGAACGGATCAATCGCCTCGCCGCGCTCAACAGGGCGCGGCCCAAGGCGCAAGGCGCGGTCGAAAAGGCCAACGGCCAGCTCGACGAAGCCGAGCGCCGCATCGCCGCCGCGCGCGCCGATGCCCAGGCGGCACGCGCCTCGCTCGAACGCGCCGAACATGCCGCGCGCGATGCGAGCCGCGCCGAGGACCGCGCCACCGCCCAACTCGAACGGATCGAGGCGCAGCGCGCCGATCTCGATACGCGGGCGCGCCGGGTAGCAGCCGAAGCCGGTGAGGCCGAAGCCGAACTGGCGCGTGCGGAAGCGGCCCGCGCTGCCTTGCCCGATGGCGCCGACACGCGCGCTGCGGTGGTGCAGCTGCAAAGCGAGGCCGAGGCACGCAGGGCGCACGCCTCCAATGCGCGTGCTGACCGCGCCCAACTCGACCGCGCGATCGCCGCCGACCGCGAGCGGCTCGCGGCGGCCGAGGCCGAGCAGAAAGGCTGGAAAGCGCGCGCCGGTGAGGCGGCCAAGCGCATCGCCGACATGGACAAGCGTGAGGCGCAGCTCGCCGCCGAAGCCGAGACGGCGGAAGCGCGCCCGGCGCAACTCGCGGCGCAAATCGCGGATCAGGAATCGCGCCACGCCGAGTTGCGCGCCGCCGCCGACACCGCCGCGGTGACCGAGCGCGAGGCGGAAGCGCGCGTCCGCGATACCGACGAGGCGGGGCGAATCGCTGCCGAGGCGCTGTCGCTGGCGCGAGAGGCGCGCGCCGGGGCGACCGCGCGCGCGGAAAACCAGGATATCCGCCGGATCGAGATGGCACGGCTGTCGGGCGAGCGCTTCGCCTGCCCGCCGCCCCTGCTCGGCGAGCGGGTCGGGTTCGATCTCGACCAGGTCGGCGATCCACAGGACGAATCGGTCAAGCACGACAAGTTGCTGATCGATCGTGAGCGGCTCGGACCGGTCAATCTGGTGGCCGAGACCGAACTCGCCGAACTCGATTCGCAGCGCACCGATGCCGCCGCCGAGCGCGACGAGCTTGGCCAGGCCGTCGCCCAGTTGCGCGGCTCGATCGGCACGCTCAACCGCGAAGGGCGGCAACGCCTGCTCGCCGCGTTCGAGGCGGTCAACGGCCATTTCCAGCGGCTGTTCACCACTTTGTTCAACGGCGGCGCGGCGCGGCTCGAACTGGTCGATTCGGACGATCCGCTCGAAGCCGGGCTGGAGATCATGGCGCAGCCCCCGGGCAAGAAACTGCAATCCCTGACCTTGTTGTCGGGCGGCGAACAGGCGTTGACCGCGGTCGCCTTGATCTTCGGCCTGTTCCTGACCAATCCCGCGCCGATCTGCGTGCTCGACGAGGTCGACGCGCCGCTCGACGACGCCAATATCGAACGCTTCTGCGACCTGCTCGACCGCATGACCCAGGAAACGGCGACGCGCTATCTGATTGTCACGCACAATGCGGTGACGATGAGCCGCATGCACCGTCTGTTCGGCGTGACGATGGTCGAACGGGGAGTGAGCCGGCTGGTGTCGGTTGACCTAGGTGGCGCGGAGAGTTTGCTGGCGGCGGAATAAGGCGCGCCGCCGAAGATTGCAGCGGAGCTGAAATCAAGGCCGAGGCGCGCCCGGCCGGCGGCGCTGTAAGCGCCGTCCGACGACGCGGGCTTCGCCCGCGGCGGGGCTCAGCTCTCCACCCTCTCCGGCAACAACAATTTCCCGAACGCCAGCTTGATCGCGACGAATACCGCCGCAGCGCCCAGAATCGCGCCGACATGGATTCCCCAGAAGCGCCCGGCCGGCATGATCTCCAGCCAGCCGCCGACTACGCCGACCAGATAATTGGCCAGCGCCAGGAACAGATAATAGATGCCGACCACGGTCCCCGAAATCGCCCGCGGCGCAGCGCGCGAATAGAGCGCGAGGCTGACCGGAAAGACGTTGGCGAAGCCGAGATTGTTGAGCGTGTTGACCGCGAGCGCGACCCATAACGCCGGCTTGATGCCGGTGGCCTCGTGGCGGCTCGCGACGATCATCACCAGAAGGAAGGCGGAGGACGAGATCAGGCAGCCGATGATCAGCTTGGTGATCTCGTCGGGCTCGCGCCAATGCCGCGCGTACCAGCGCCAGAACGCCACTGCCCCTGCCAGCGTGACGAACCCGGTAAAGGCGTCGAACGAGACCAGGAACGAGGTCGGCATGCGGTGGCCGAACAGCATGAATTCGTAGGAGCGGTCGGCCCAGACCAGATAGGCGTTGAACATCTGCTGGTTGCCGATCGCGCTGACCGCCAGCACAGGCACCATGAACAGCAGCAGGATCAGCACGACGATATCCCGCCGCGTCATCGCCGCCCGTGGCGCGGCCGATGCGCGGGCTGCTCGCCGCTCGGTCAGCGGATCGGGCGGCAGATGCCGGCGCCCTGCCAGATAGATGATCAGCCCGATCACCATGCCGACGCCGGCCGCGCCGAATCCCCAATGCCAGCCGACTTCCTCGCCCAAAGCACCGCAGACCAAAGGCGCGAAGAAGGCGCCGAAGCTGATGCCGATATAATAGATTTGGAACGCATCGGTCGCCCGGCCGTCGCCCGGCGCGTAGAGCGCGCCGACCTGGCTCGCAAGATTGCCCTTTAGGCAACCGACGCCGAGCACGAGTAACAGCAAGGCGAGCAGGAATGAGACGTCGAACGCCATCAGGAAATGGCCCGCCGCCATCAGCAGCGCGCCGATCGTCACCGTCAGCGTCTTGCCCAGCCAGCGATCGGCGAGCAGCCCGCCCAGGATCGGCGTGACATAGACCAGCATCGTGTAGGTGCCGAAGATGTGCGAGGCCAGCGCCTGGGTATTGGGCGGCGCGCCATAGATCCCTGCCAGCACAGCGCTGAACCAGCCGAAGCCCACGATCCGCTCGACATGCGGCGCCAGCAGCAGCGCCTTGACCATGTACAGCACCAGCAAGGTCTGCATGCCGTAATAGGAAAAGCGCTCGAACGCCTCGGTGAAGGCGATGACCGGCAGGCCGACCGGATGGCCCAGGAACTCGCGACGATGCGGCACATCGACGGGCCGCGACCCGGCATCCGGTTCTTCGATCGTCACGCACCCACTCCCACTCGAAAGGACGAGGCTAGGGCGACGGCGCCGCCGGAGCAATGGGCCAAGGACCGAGGATCATTCCCGCCGATGAGCCGAAATAGGTCACGCAAAGGCGCGAAGGCGCGAAGGGAAAGGGTTTTCGCGCGGAGGCGCAGAGAACGCAGAGCTGTTTAGCGATAGGCGTCCCCGCGCGATCAAATTCGAACGATCGATTAAGGAGCCTCGCATGGCGAGGCTCAGCCGATGATCTCAGCGCCCTCTGCGCCTCTGCGCGAACCGTCTTCGGGCCTTAGTGCCTTGGCGCGAAAAAATTACGACCGGGCAAGGCGGCCGGGTTCGGTCATCATCCCGGCTGTCTCGCTATGGTTTTCCATCGTATCGTACACCAGCTGATCCGGTGGGAGGTAGGCGGATGATGCGACCGGTACTTCGCCTTGCGTTCGCGATGGCCGCGGCGACATTGCTGTCGAGTTGCTGGTGGGTCGGCCCTACCTTTTACAAAGGCGATCCCGCCGATGCCGGCCCGGTCCGGCCCGGTGTCTACAAGGTCGATCTGCTCGGCGACGGCAAGCCTGCGCACTTCTATCGGGTCGCCTGGCAACCAGACGGAACGATCCTTACGACGCCGCTCCGGCCGCGAAAGGACGAGGAGTCCTCCCGCGTCATCATGGTGCGGTTCGCGGCGACGGGGCGCGATCTGTGGGTCGTCCAGGACTTGGCCGACGAAGACAAGGCCGAGGTGTCCTATGGGCTGGCCGAATTGCGCGGCGACGTCTTGTGGCTCGCGCCGGTGATCGATTGCGACACAACAGCGGACATCGTTCGCTCCGCCGGCGGCGAGGTCGAAGAGCCGGCAATCACTAATGTCGAGGATGCGGACGTGGCGCCCGCGGCCCATTCGACCCAGGTGCAACCGGTGGCTGCCAAGCCGAGCGGCGGGGCGACATGCCATTTCAAGGACCGGGCCTCGCTTGAGCGCGCGCTTCGTGCTTATGTCGCGACGAATCCGCGATTTCCCGAGCGGATCCGCCTCAAGAGGATTGGTGATTGACCGCTGCGACCGACGACACGAGCTTCCTTGGCCACCCGCGCGGGGTCGCCTATCTCGCCTTCACCGAATGCTGGGAGCGGTTCAGCTATTACGGCATGACGTCACTGCTGACGCTCTACATGGTCCAGCAATTGTTTCTGCCGGGTCACGCCGAGCATGTGCTGGGACTGGCGGCGTTGCGGCAGCTGTTCAGTTGGCATGGAGCGCTCAGCGACGTCGCCTTCGCGTCGCTGATCTATGGCTGGTATGGCGGGCTGGTCTATTTCACCCCGATCCTGGGCGGCTGGATCGCCGATCGCTGGCTGGGGGCGAAGGTCACCGTGATCATCGGTGCGCTGCTGATGTGCGCCGGGCATTTGGCGATGGCATTCGATGCCTCCTTCCTGCTTGCTTTGCTGTTGCTGATCCTCGGCTCGGGTTGCCTCAAGGGCAATATCTCGGCGCAGGTCGGCGAGCTTTATCCAGCCGAGGCGGAATCGCGGCGGACGCAGGGCTACACAATCTTTTCCGCTGGCATCAATGTCGGCGCGATCCTGGGGCCGCTGGCGTGCGGCGTGCTGGCCGCAGCCTATGGCTGGCATGCCGGGTTCGGCGCCGCGGCGGCGCTGATGCTGCTCGCTTTGATCATCTATCTCGCCGGCCAGCGCCATCTGGCCGGTCGCAGCCCGCGCGCCGACCGCGTCGCTCTGCCGCCGATGACCGCCGCCGAGCGCAAGCGGATGTGGCTGTTGATCCTGGTCGCCGCGATGACGCTGTTCCCCAACGTCGCCTATCCGATGATCTGGAGCATCGGCGTGCTATGGGTCGACCAGCATGTCAGCCTGTGGACGCCATTGGGCGACGTGCCGCCCTCCTGGTTCAACTCGATCGATCCGTTCGCCTCGGTCGTCGCGGTGCCGCCGCTGGTCGCGCTCTGGGCGTGGCAGGCGAAGCGCGGTCGGGAGCCGTCCGACGTCGCCAAGATGGCGATCGGGTCGCTGCTGGCCGGAGCCTCGGCGTTCGTGCTCGCCGTCGGCGCATTGCTGACCGGGCCGGACGGCAAGACCGCCGTGGGGTGGGCGCTCGTCGGGTTCTTCGGGATGGGTGTCGCCTTCCTCTATTATTGGCCGGTGCTGCTCGCGCTGATCAGCCAGGCCGCGCCGAAACAGGTCACCGCGACCATGATGGGCGGGGTGTATCTGTCCTTCTTCCTGGGCAGCGTGATCATGGGCTGGGTCGGCAGCTTCTACGACACGATGAGCCCCGCCGCCTTCTGGGCGCTCGACGGGTCGATCGGGCTGGTCGGCGGGTTGCTGATGCTGGCGATCGCGCGGCCGCTTGTGCGGGCGCTGGAACCGGTGCCGGACGAGGACGCCGGCGCGCGCTGAGACTCCGTTCGAAAACGCGCTGAGGGGCGCGTTTCGCGGCACCAGCCCGCTCCCCCACCCGATCTCCCATAGAATACCCTGATTGGGAGGTAGGGTGGGGGAGCGGGCTGGTCCGGTCTCAAAACTCGCTCTTTCGCGAGTTTTCGACAGACTCTGAGCGCACACGAATTCTCTTGGTACAAGACCGGAACGGGCGTAACATTCGCGTCATGCGCGGGTTTATCCCCTTGCTGGTTCTGGCCTTGGGCGCGACGGCTGCGCCGTCATCGGCCGATAGCGGCGTTCCCCAGGATCCGCCGGTGGTTCCGGCGACCGGCGCGACCACTCCGGCGACAGCGTCCGAACTGCTCGGCTTCGCCAATGCCGAACAGCGTATGACCGTCCCCGTGTCGATCGGCCCGAGCGGACCCTATTCGTTCATCATCGATACCGGCTCGGAACGCACGGTAGTGTCGCGCGAACTGGCCGACGTCCTCAAGCTCAGCACCGGACGCCGTGTCCGGGTGACGACGATGGCGGGGCAGAGCGAGCTCGGCACCTACAAGCTCTCCGATCTCCGCGTGAACATGATCGCGCCCGACACGATCGAGGCGCCGGCGGTCGAGGCGACCAATCTCGGCGCGCCCGGCATGCTGGGAATCGACGCGCTCAAGGGTCATGCGGTGTCGATCGATTTCGACAAGAACGTGATGGAAGTCCGCGCGTCCAAGAAACGCGGCCTGATGGGCAGCCCGGACGACATCGTGATCCGCGCCAAGAATCTCTACGGCCAGTTGATCGTCACCGACGCGCGCTATCGCGGCAAGCGCATCTCGGTCGTGATCGACACCGGATCGCCGGTGACCGTCGGCAACCTCGCCTTGCTCAGACGCGTGAAGACCGAAAAGTCGCTCGGCACCGTCTCGCTGCAAGCGGTGACCGGCCAGTATCTCCAGGCCGATTATCGCGTGATTGACTCGCTCGACATAGCAGGGGTCGGTTTCCACCAATTGCCGATCGCATTCGCCGATGCGGTGCCGTTCAAGCGGTTCGGGTTGACTGACACGCCGGCGCTGATGCTCGGCATGGACTCGCTCCGGCTGTTTCGCCGCGTCCAGATCGATTTCGCCAACCGCGAGATCCGCCTGACCTTGCCGCGCAACGTGATGGCGAGCTCGGCCCGCATGCGTCCCTGACGTCGGACGTTGCGCATCGCCCGGTTTCGGGCTCTAATCTCCCCCAGTCATCATAACAATCGGGGGCATCATGCGCGCATTGGGGTGGATCATCGCGGCGGGACTGCTCGCCCAGCCAATGGCCGGCGCGGCGGCCGATCTCCGGCCGGATCAGCAGGCGTTTTTCGGCCTGTACAAGGAACTGGTCGAAACCAACACGGTGGTCGACATCGGCAGCTGCACCCAGGCGACCGCGCAGATCGCTGCGCGGATGAAGGCGGCTGGCTATAACGACAGCGAGCTGACGCCATTCTCGGTGCCTGACCATCCCAAGGATGGCGGACTGGTCGCGGTGCTGAAAGGCAGCGATCCCAAGGCCAAGCCGATGCTGCTGCTCGCGCATATCGATGTCGTCGCCGCCAAGCGCGAGGATTGGGTGCGCGATCCGTTCAAGCTGATCGAGGAGAACGGATTCTATTACGGACGCGGCACGGTCGACGACAAGGCGATGGCGTCGATCTGGGCCGATTCGATGATCCGGTTTAAACAGAGCGGCTACAAGCCGAAGCGCACGATCAAGATGGCGCTGACCTGCGGCGAGGAAACCACCTACGCCTTCAACGGCGCCGAATGGCTGGCCAAGAACAAGCCCGATTTGATCGCCGCGGAATTCGCGCTCAACGAAGGCGGCGGAGGGCGCTACAACGCCAAGGGCGAGCGCGAAATCCTGGCGATCCAGGTCGGCGAGAAAGCGGCGCAGAACTTCACCTTCACCACCACCAATCCCGGCGGGCACAGCTCGCAGCCGGTTCCCGACAACGCCATTTACGAGCTCGCCGACGCGCTCGAGAAAGTGCGTGGCTACGAATTCCCGGTGAAGTTCACTGATACGACGCGTGCCTTCTTCACCGCGGTGGCCGGCGCGCCGCAGACGCCCGCGCCGATGGCGGCGGCGGTCAAGCGCCTGCTCGCCAATCCCAACGACGCCGAGGCCGACAAGATCGTCTCGCTCGACAAGGCGATGCATTCGACCTTGCGCACGACCTGCGTGGCGACGTTGCTCAGCGCTGGCCACGCCGAAAATGCCTTGCCGCAAAAGGCGACGGCCAACGTCAATTGCCGCATCTTTCCGGGCGAGACGGTCGACGGCACGCTGGCCACGCTCAAGCAACTCGCCGGGCCCAAGGTGACGGTGACTGCCAACCAGCCGGTCCGCCCGATCGGCATCCCGCCGACGCTCGATCCCAAGATCGTCGGACCGATGAAGACGCTGGCCGACAAATATTTCCCCGGCGTGCCGATGCTGCCCAGCATGTCGACCGGCGCCACCGACGGCATCTTCCTCGAAGCGATCGGCATCCCGACCTATGGCGCGCCGGGCGTGTTCATCGAATCCGACTTCAGCGGCATTCACGGGTTGAACGAGCGTATCCGGGTGGAGTCGCTCTACGTCGGACGCGATTATCTGTACGATCTGGTGAAAGCGTACGCGGGCTGACTAAACTCCCTCTCCCCTTGTGGGATAGGGAAGGGGCCCGCGAGCGTCAGCGAGTGGGAAGGGTGAGGGGAACTCTGAGAGTTCGCCGATTCCCCCTCATCCTTCCGGCGCTTCGCGCCTCCCTCCCGTATCAGGTAAACAGCGCCCCGCGCTGTTTAGGTCATGCCGGGGGCATGACCGACCTGATGCGCCCACAAGGGGAGAAGGAGTTGTGCCCTAAACCGTCACCTGCTCGCCCAACTCCAGCACCTTGCCCGGCGGGATATGCAGGAAGTCGGTAGGGTCGCTGGCATTGCGCTGCAGGAACATGAAGATGCGGTCCTGCCATAACGGCATGCCGACCTCGGCATCGGGCTTGAGCGTGTTGCGACCAATGAAATAGCTCGCTTTCATCGGATCGAGGGCGATCAGCCCCGCCTTGGCCGCGTCGGCCAGAGCGCGCGGCACGTCGGGCGTCTCCATGAAGCCGTAACGCAGGATCACGACGCTGAAATTGTCGTCGATCCGTTTGACCTCGCACCTTTCCTCGGGCGGCACTTGCGGCCGGTCGGCGGTGCGCACCGAAGCGATCAGATTGACCTCGTGCAGCACCTTGTTGTGCTTGAGGTTGTGGAGCAGCGCGCCGGGCGCGCTGTCGGGATTGCCGGTCAGGAAGATCGCGGTGCCTTCGACCCGTTCGGGCGCGCGCCGTGCCAGCGCCGCGGCAAGATCGGCGAGCGGCACGCTCTGGCGTTGCTCGAACGTCTTCACGATCGCCTTGCCGCGCACCCAGGTGAAGATGACCAGCCCGATCACTGCGGCGATGACCAGCGGCACCCAGCCGCCTTCGATCACGCGCAAGCTATTGGCGCCGAAGAAGATCAGGTCGAGCGTCAGGAACGGCAGAATGATCGCCAATGCCCAGGGACGCGGCCAGTGCCAGCTGTGCCGCACCACGACGTATGCGAGCAACGTCGTGATCACCATCGTGCCCGTCACCGCAATGCCATAGGCCGCCGCCATCGCCGATGAGGTGCGGAACTGGACCACCAGCACCAGCACGCCGACCAGCAGCAGCCAGTTGATCGACGGCAGATAGATCTGGCCGGCATAATCGGCAGAGGTGTTGCGCACGCGAAGGCGCGGTAGGAAACCGAGCTGTACCGCCTGTTGCGTCAGCGAATAGGCGCCGGTGATCACCGCCTGACTGGCGATGATCGTCGCCAATGTTGCTAGGATGACGAGCAGGGGGCGCACCGTCTCGGGCGCCATCAGGAAGAACCAGTCGGCATTCTCCCATTTCTGACCGGTCGCCTGCACCGCCTCCAGCTTGTTGAGCGTATAGGCGCCTTGTCCGAGATAGTTGAGGCACAGCGCCGGAAAGGCGAGCAGGAACCAGCCGAGCCGGATCGGCTTCGCCCCGAAATGTCCCATATCGGCGGTCAGCGCCTCGGCGCCGGTCACCGTCAGGAACACCGCGCCCAGCACGAACAGGCCGAGCACGCCGTGCGTCGCCAGGAATTGGCCCGCATGCCACGGATTGAACGCCCACAGGATGCCGGGCTCGTCGCTGATGTGATAGAGGCCGAGGCCGCCGATCACCACGAACCACAAGACGCAGACCGGCCCGAACAGCACCGATACGCGCGCGGTGCCGCGCGACTGAATCAGGAACAGTCCGATCAGGATGGCGATCGTGACCGCCAGAATGGTATGGTCGCCGATCGCGTCGGCGCCGCCGGGGATCGTCCTCAGGCCCTCGACCGCCGACAATACCGACAAGGACGGCGTGATGATCGCGTCGCCATAGAATAAGGCGGCGCCGGCCGCGCCCAGCGCGAGCGCGATCCGCGATCGCCAGCCGAGCGCGCGGCGGGCCAGCGCGGCGAGCGCCAGCACGCCGCCTTCGCCCTGATTGTCGGCGCGCATCAGGAAAGTGACGTACTTGATCGAAACGACCAGGATCAGCGACCACAAGGCCAGGCTGAGCACGCCCAATATCTCGTCGGCCGTCAGCCCATCGGCGGCGGCCTGGCTGAGCGCTTCGCGAAAAGCATAGAGCGGGCTGGTGCCGATATCGCCGAACACCACGCCGATCGCGCCGATGGTCAGCGCGGCCAGCGCCTTTTTCGACATCGTCTGTTGGGGTGAAATGGCTGCTGACATGGAGTCGGATGGGCCTGCCGGAAAGGACGGCGCGCTTTACGCCTGTTGGCGCGCCGATCAAGGGGCTTTTGTTGCACCGCCGCAAGCCATTGATCGCGCCCTGCTATTACGGCATGGATGGGTAATGGTTCCCTTTTCGTTCGCCGGCCATCATTTTGCCGCCCTGCCCGACGGCGCTTTGTTCTGGCCGGCGCGGCGCGCGCTGATCGTCGCCGACCTGCATTTCGAGAAGGCGAGCTGGTTTGCCAGCTTCGGCCAGATGCTGCCGCCTTATGACAGCGCGGCGACGTTGGCGGCGCTGGAACAAGCCGTTGCGGCGACCGCACCGGCGGAGATCTGGTGCCTCGGCGACAGTTTCCACGATTCGCGCGGATGCGAGCGCTTGCCCGCAGCCGAACAGGAGCGGCTGCGCGCGCTGACCGCCGCGCACCGCTTCGTCTGGGTCGTCGGCAACCACGACCATGCGATGGCCGATCCGTGCGGCGGCGAGATCGTCGACGAGGCCGAGCTCGACGGGCTGGTGCTGCGGCACGAAGCCGATCCGCGCGATCCGCGGCCCGAATTGTCGGGTCATTTCCATCCCAAATTGCGCGTGCGCGTGCGCGGGCGACTGGTGTCGCGGCGCTGCTTCGTCGCGACCGGCACGAAATTGGTGCTGCCCGCCTTCGGCTCGCTGACCGGCGGGCTCGACGTCCATCACCCGGAGATCGTCCGCGCGATCGGTCGCTATGGCGAGGCGCTGGTGCCGCTGCCGGATAGGCTGTTGCGGTTTCCGCTCGCTGCGTGAGTTCTAGTCCTCTCCCGCTTGCGGGAGAGGGTTGGGTGAGGGTCTTCTTTTTTCTTCTTTCATATCGCGCCGATCGAAGAAGGAAGATGACCCTCACCTTCCCACCGCTTCGCGGCGGGCCCCTCCCTCTCCCGCAAGCGGGAGAGGGAAAGTGGTCTTACTTCGCCAGCGTCGGAAACGCCGCCTTGAATGCCGCGACCTTGGGCTTGTCCCACGCCACGATGTACGGATGGTTGGGATTCTTGTCGAAGAAATGCTGGTGATAGGCCTCGGCCGGATAGAAGCCGCCGGTCTCGATCTTGGTCACGATCGGCCGCCCATAGACCTTCGCCTGGCCGAGCTGCGTAATGTACGCCGCCGCCACCGCGCGCTGCGCCGCATTCTGCGGAAAGATCGCCGAGCGATAGCTGGTGCCGCGATCGGGACCCTGGCGGTCGAGGGTCGTCGGGTCGTGGGCGACCGAGAAATAGATGCGTAGCAACGTGCCGTAGCTGACGACGCGCGGATCATAGCTGACGCGAATCGCTTCGGCGTGGCGCGTGGTTTCGGTCGACACCTGGTCATAGGTCGCGGTCGCGGCAGTGCCGCCGGCATAGCCCGCGGTGACGTTGGTCACGCCTTTGACGCGCTCGAACACCGCCTCCATGCCCCAGAAACAGCCGCCGGCGAGTACCGCGACATTGGGCTTCACGGTCGGCTGGACGTCGTGCGCCGGCGCCGGAATCGGCACCGCGCGTTCGGCATGGGCGAAGGGACTGGTGAAGATCGCCGCGGCCAGCGCACCGGCGGCGGCAAGCGGCAGAACATATTTGATCATACGGGGAGCTCCGTTGTTCCGATGATATAAGTACGGAACACGAGCGCCCAAGGTTTCAGTCCGCCAGATGCGCGATCGCCGCCGGCGTATGCGGCAGGGTCTGCGCGCCGGCCGGATGCAGCGTCAGCACGCCGACTCCGCCCAAAGCGAAGCCGCCGACGAAACGCCAGAAAAAGGAGGAAGTGATGAGGGCCTTCATGGCTCTTGTCCTTTGTTGCGGGTGCGAAATCGGCGTTCGGACGCTTCGCTTCAACCCTGATGGTCGAAACGATAGGTTTCCGGGCCTGAACTTTCTCTGGCCCGTCCGTTCATCAGGGGTTGGGGTTTGCGGGCCGTGCAGCCGAAAAAAGTCATCGCCGCGAAGGCGGGATGACGGTTGGAATGGCGGGCCGCTACCGCCCTACTTCGCCAGATACTTCTCCCACCAAGCCGCAACCCGCTTGCGCAGGTCGGCGACATGCTCGGGCTGGCGGATGCCATGGCCCTCGTCCGGGTAGATCATCAACGTGGTCGGCACGCCGAGTTCCTTCAGCGCATGCCAATATTCGATCGACTGGGTCGGCGGCACCTCGATGTCGCGTTCGCCGACATAGATGAAGGTCGGGGTCCGGGCCTTCTTGATGTAGGTGATCGCCGATGCCTCGACATAGGGCTTGGGGTCGTCATAGGCCGACTTGCCGAAGAACGGGATCATCCACTGGTCGATGCCGTTGGTGCCGTAATAGCTGATCCAGTTGCTGAGCCCCGCGCCCGCCACGATCGCCTTGAAGCGATTGGTCTGGGTGTTGGCCCACATCGCCATGAACCCGCCATAGCTGCCGCCGGTCAGGCCGAGCCGATCGTCGTCGACCGGCGCGATCTTCTCGACCGCGTCGATCCCCGCCAGGATGTCGCGCAGGTCGCCGCCGCCGAAATCGCGCTTGTTGGCGGCGGTGAATGCTTCGCCCTGGCCGAAGCTGCCGCGCGGATTGGGCAGGAAGACGTAATAGCCGGCCTTGATCATGTCGGCGGGTCCGTTGTCGCCGAAGAAATAGGGCGTGTTGGCCGATGACGGACCGCCATGGACGATCGCGACCATCGCCGCCTTGCGTCCGGGTTCGGCGGTCAGCGGTGCGAGCAGCCAACCCTGCACGGAAAATCCGTCATTGGTCCAGGTCACGCTGGTCGCCTTGGTGATCGCGGCGACCGCGTCATTGTCGCTCGTGATCTTGCGCGGTGCCGTGGCGGGGCCGGCATAGATTGCCGGCGCGTGCTCGTAATCCTGCACCACCGTCGCGATCACCGACCCGTCGGCGCTATAGGCGACGCGGCCGTCGCCGGCGGCAAAGCTCGCGGGTTTCGACCACAGGACGCTGCTACCCTTGGCGCCGAGCGCGGCGACCTGGGCATTGGCGCCCATCAATCGCGTGTCGCGAATGCCCGACTTGGTCCAGGACAGCGAGGTGACCGTTGCCTTGTCGCCTTTGGTCGCGTTGACCGGTTCGCCGCCGGCGAACGGCACCGTCCAGACGTCGCCGCCGACCGCGCCGAAGTCGCTCATCAGTCCGCCGATATAGGCCACGCTCTTGCCGTCGGGCGAGACGCGCGGCGCGTTGATCTGGGTCTTGGGCCGGGCGATATTGCGCACCGCGCCGCTGGTCGCATCGATCGCGTCGAGTGTCGCCACCCACCAATTGTTATCGCCATTGCCGAGCGCCGTGGTGGCGACGAAGCCGGTGCTGTCCGGGGTCCAGCTATATTCGTAAATGTACCGGTCGGCGGGAGAGACCGGCTTGACGTCGGTGACCGGCGCGCCCGCCAGGTTGAACACCGCCAGCCGCTGTTCGTCGCTTGTCTCGCCGATCTCTCCGACTTGCCGGACGCCGGGCTGGGTCGCGCCCGATTCCTTGGCGGCGTTGAGCGTCACCAGCAAGGCGATCTTCTTGCCGTCGGGCGAGAAACGCGGCGTCTGGGCGATGCCCTTGACGGTCGCGACCGTCCGCGTCGCCTTGCCGTCAGCCAGCGCCAGCGTGACAGTTCCGGCATCGCGGTCGCGCTCGAGAAAGGCGACGGCACCGCCCGGCCCGAACGTCAGTCCCGAATAGCTGCATTTCGCACAGGGATCGATCGTCGTCAGGATCCTGCCATCCCTGACCGACCGCACGACGATCTTGCCATGCGCCGCTTTGCCGCCACCGCCTTCATTCTCGGTCGCTTCGACGCTCGCCAAACGGTCGCCGGCCTGGGAGATCGCCAGGCTGGAATAGGAATGGAGCGGCGCCGCGAGGGCGGGTGCGGAGGTGGCGGCGAGCAGGACGGCGGCAAGAGCAAGGCGCATCGAAGACTCCATGGGAGGAAGGATGCGACCGATACGCCGTCGTTAGGGATAGGCAAGCCTGTGCCTAAAATGCCCTCTCCGTTCACGAGAGCGGGAAAAAAGGGGCCGGTTGCCCGGCCCCTCTCATTGCGCCCCTCCGCGCAACTGCGACTACCAGCGGCGCTGGCCGTCATGCTTGTCGAACCGCACCTTTGCGCTCAGCGCGTCGTAGCGGCGCTCGAGGTCGGCGCGTTCGCGCATGTCGATGCGGCCGCCCGACAGGCGATAGCGATATTCGAGCTTCTGGATCCCGCGCAGCTGGCCTTGCAGCTGGAAAGCCTCACGGCGATTCAAATTGCCCGAGCGGATGCCCTGGTCGATCCGCGACTGGATCATCTGCGCACGCTGGTTGAGCGGCGCGAACGGCGCGGCGACCGAAACGGCGGGGAAAGCTGCGGTGGCGAAGCCCAGCCCCATTAGCATCACTGTCAGCTTTTTCATGTTTCTCACTCCTTTGGAGACCGATCGAGCGGTCGAGAGACTGTTTCGGCCCCAACTGTCGCCGATCTGTGCCGGGAAATGTCCGAATGTGTCGCGGATGATCGCGACTGGGTCAGGTTCGTTCAGGTAGGTGAACGGCAGCTGTCGATTGCGACTGCCAAAATCCTCCCCCGCCAGGGGGAGGTGGCGCGCGGAGCGCGTCGGAGGGGGAGGAAGCACGACACCGCCTGGTCGCCGTCCGCCCCCTCCGTCAGCCTTGCGGCTGCCACCTCCCCCTGGCGGGGGAGGATTTGATGCACCCCTACCCGAACGAATACGGCACCGGCCCGCGCGCATCGGGATCGATGTGGATCTCGCTCGCAGCCGGCGGGAAAGCGCGCTGGTCGCAATCGCTGCGGGGACAGATGCGGCATGACACGCCGATCAGGGTTGCGACGTCATCGGCGCGGATGCCGTCGGCATAGACGAAATCGGCGGCATGCGTTTCCTCGCAGCCGAGTGTCACCGCATAGCGGCGCGGGCTGCGGGTAAAGCTGCCCGACGGCTTGACCAGTCCCTTGGCGATCGAGACGTAGCGCGTGCCGTCCGGCGTTTCCGCGAGCTGGACGGCGATGCGGTCGGGGATCGCGACCGCCTCGTGCACCCCCCAGAGCGGACAGGCGCCGCCGAACCGCGCGAACTGGAAGCGCGTCGCCGAATGCCGCTTGGTGATGTTGCCCGCCATGTCGACACGGCAGAAGAAGAACGGAATGCCCGCCGCGCCCGGACGCTGCAAGGTCGACAGGCGATGGCAGGTCTGTTCGAAGCTCACCCCGAAGCGCAGGCTCAACCGGTCGATATCGTGGCGCAGCTCGCGCGCGATGGCGCGGAAGCGGGCATAAGGCATGACCAAGGCGCCGGCAGCGTAATTGGTCAGTCCGGCGGCGAGCAAGGCCCGGCCCGCATCGGACGCGATCCCCTCGCTGGCGATGTCGCGGATCAAATCGGCGAATTCGAGCCGCGCCAATTGGTGCGCGAGCGCGAAACGCTGGCTCGCCTCGGGCAAGGCGGGGTCGAGCCGCAACAGGCGTGCGTCGGGATCGTAAGCGCGCACCGGCCCGCCCAGCTCGCGATCGGCAGCGACGGTGATGCCAAAGCGCCGGCCGAGCCGGTTCTCCAGGGCGGCGCCATCGATAGCGCCCTCACCCATCTCCTCGGCGATCGTCTCGGCCGCGCGGTCGAGGGCGTCGACATAATTGCGTTCGGCGTGAAACCAGTCGCGCACTTCCTCCCAGGGAAAACGCGCCGCTTCCGCCGCACCCGCCTCGAACCGGTCGTCGAACGCGCGCAATTGCTCCTGCGAGCGGCGGAACGCGGCGTGGAGCGCGACCATCCGCCGCGCGAGCTGCGGCTGTTGGCGCGCCCCGCGCCGCAACGTCGCTTCGTCGAGCCGCGCATCGGGCACGCTGGGATCGCTCGACGCCTCGATCGCATCGACCAGCAACATCCCTTCATCGGCGGCGGCGATCGTCTCCCAATCGGCGGGGAAGGCGCGGGCCAGCGCGACCATCACCAGCGGCGTGATCGGACGGTCGCCATTCTCGATCTGCGACAAATAGCTGACCGACACCGCAAGCTGGTCGGCCAGCGCGCGCTGGCTCAGCCCCAGCCGCTGGCGCAGCGCGCGGAGACGGTGTCCGGCGAAGATGCGACGAACGCCTTCGGTCATGCCCACGGAATAGTTTGCAAACCCGGCATCGGCAAGTTTGCAACATTACAGTTGCGAAGGCGTGCTGCTAGGGGAAAGAAGCCCGGTCCGTATCAGGAGTCTCCATGTCGTCGACCATCGCCGAACTCGAGAAGAAGCGCGCCGCGGCCCGATTGGGTGGCGGAGAGAAGCGCATCGCCGCGCAGCACGCCAAGGGCAAGCTGACCGCGCGCGAACGGCTCGACGTGCTGCTCGATGAAGGATCGTTCGAGGAGCTCGACATGTATGTCGAGCATAATTGCGTCGATTTCGGCATGCAGGACCAGATCATCCCCGGCGACGGTGTGGTCACCGGATCGGGCACGATCAACGGCCGGCTGGTGTTCGTGTTCAGCCAGGACTTCACCGTGTTCGGCGGCTCGCTGTCGGAACGCCACGCGCAGAAGATCTGCAAGATCATGGACATGGCGATGAAGGTCGGCGCGCCGGTGATCGGCCTCAACGATTCGGGCGGTGCGCGCATCCAGGAAGGCGTCGCCTCGCTGGGCGGCTATGCCGAGGTGTTCCAGCGCAACGTGCTGGCGTCAGGCGTGGTGCCGCAGCTCAGTCTGATCATGGGCCCCTGCGCTGGCGGCGCGGTCTATTCGCCGGCGATGACCGACTTCATCTTCATGGTGAAAGATTCCTCCTACATGTTCGTCACCGGTCCCGATGTGGTGAAGACGGTGACCAACGAAGTGGTGACGCAGGAAGCGCTTGGCGGCGCCATCACCCACACCACCAAGACCTCTGTCGCCGATGTCGCGTTCGAGGACGATATCGAGGCTTTGCTCGCCGCGCGCGACTTCATCGACTTCCTCCCGGCCTCGAACCGCGAGCCGGTGCCGGAACGCCCGTCCTCGGACCCGTGGGACCGGATCGAGGACAGCCTCGACACGCTCATCCCCGCTTCGGCCAACCAGCCCTATGACATGCACGAGCTGATCCGGAAGACGGTCGACGAAGGCGATTTCTTCGAGATCCAGCCCAAACATGCCGCCAACATCATCTGCGGCTTCGGCCGGATCGAGGGGCGGACGGTGGGGATCGTCGCCAACCAGCCGATGGTGCTGGCGGGTGTGCTCGACATCAATTCGTCGAAAAAGGCGGCGCGCTTCGTCCGCTTCTGCGACGCGTTCGAGATTCCGATCATCACCTTCGTCGACGTGCCCGGCTTCCTCCCCGGAACGGCGCAGGAGCATAACGGCATCATCAAGCACGGCGCCAAATTGCTGTTCGCTTATGCCGAGGCGACCGTGCCCAAGATCACCGTGATTACCCGCAAGGCCTATGGCGGCGCCTATGACGTCATGGCGTCGAAGCATCTGCGCGGCGACCTCAATTACGCCTGGCCCACCGCCGAGATCGCGGTGATGGGCGCCAAGGGCGCGGTCGAGATCATCTTCCGGGGCAAGACGCCCGAAGAGATCGCCGAGCGCACCGCCGAATATGAAGCGCGCTTCGCCAATCCGTTCGTCGCGGCGGCCAAGGGATTCATCGACGAAGTGATCCAGCCGCACTCGACGCGTCGGCGCATCGCTTTGGGCTTGCGCAAATTGAGGAACAAGAGCCTCGAGAATCCGTGGAAGAAGCACGACAACATTCCGCTTTGACGAAAGGCCGCCGCTCATGATCTCAATCCTCGCTTTGTTGCTCCAGGCTGCTCCCGCTCCGGCGGCGGTCGCACCTTGGACGGTGACGACCCGTCCGAAGACCGATCCCGCCATCACCTCGACGGTGACCGGCACGTCCTCGGCCGATGGTAATGCCAAGCTCGTCGTGCGCTGCGACGCGGGCAAGGCGAACGTCGTATCGGTCCAGCTGTTCAGCCGCACGCCGCTGGGCGGCCCGCCGGCGCGCCCGGTATCGCTGACCTTCGACGCCAACACGCCGATGATCGACAATTGGGAATTCGTCCAGCAGGGCGCGTTCCAGCGCGATGACGTTGCCGTGACGACGCTGACCACCGCGCTCGCCGCGGCGAAGACGATCAAGATGCACACCACGACGACGACCGGCGAGCCGATCGACGCCAGCTTCACCGGCCCGGCGAGCGCACAGCCGATCACCGCGGTGCTGGCGGCGTGCGGTTATACGCTCGGCCAGCCGCCGGTCCGCGCGCCCGAGCCCAAGGACAAGAAAGCGGATCAGTGAAGCTCGGCCGCCTCAACCATGTCGGGGTCGCGACCCCCTCGATCGCCGACGCCATTCCGTATTGGCGCGACGTGATGGGGGCGACCGTGATCCACGATCCGTTCGATCTGCACGCGCAGGGCGTGAAAGTGTGTTTCGTCGACACGCCCAACACCCAGATCGAACTGATCGAGCCGCTGGGCGACACCTCGCCGATCCGCGCGTTTCTCGATAAGAATCCGGCGGGCGGTCAGCATCACCTTTGCTACGAAGTGCCTGACATCATGGCAGCCAAGGCCTGGTTCGAGGGCAAGGGCGCGAAGGTGCTCGGCGAGCCGCGCATCGGCGCGCACGGCACGCCGATCTTCTTCGTCCATCCGCGCGATATGGGTGGCGTGCTGACCGAGATCATGGAGACGCCCAAGGAGGGGCATTGAGCGTATCTTCCCTCTCCCCTTGTGGGAGAGGGTTGCGCAGACTTAGGCCCGGAGGGCCTTAGTCGGAGCTGGGTGAGGGGTATGCGGTCGCTTGAGCGACCGCGCGAAGCTTCGCTTCGCGGTCCCCTCACCAAGCTGCGCTAGGCGGCTGCGCCGCCAAGCTTCGCTATCCTCTCCCACAAGGGGAGAGGAAGAACGGGAGGACGAATGGGCTACGAACACATCCTGACCGAGCGCAAAGGCGACGTGCTGGTCGTGACGCTCAACCGTCCCGACCGGCTCAATGCCGCGCCGCCGGCGATGTTCGTCGAGATCCGTGAGGCGCTGGCCGATCTCGGCGGCGCGCGCGCCGTGCTGATCACCGGTGCCGGCCGCGCCTTCTGCTCGGGGGCGGATGTCGGCGGCGGCGCCTTGATGGCCAGCGAGCGCGGACTCGATCCGGGGCAGGCGACCTACGATGCGCTGACCACGAGCTACAATCCGACGCTCGCGGCGATCGCGGCGCTGTCGGTGCCGGTGGTGACCGCGGTGCGCGGACCGGCGGCCGGGATCGGCTGCAGCCTGGCGCTCGCGGCCGATTTCTGCGTCGCCTCGGACACCGCCTATTTCCTCCAGGCCTTCGTGAATATCGGCCTGGTGCCCGATGGCGGCGCCAGCTGGATGCTCACCCGGCTGATCGGCCGTCCGCGCGCGACCGAGATGATGATGCTGGGCGAACGCGTGCCCGCGGCCAAGGCGGTCGATTGGGGCATGATCTACAAGGCTGTCGCCGACGATGCGCTCGATGCCGAGGCGCTGGCGCTGGCCGAACGGCTTGCCGCCGGCCCGACCGTCGCGCTCGGCATGATGCGCCGCCAGCTGCACGATGCGCTCGAAGGCGATTACGCCGCGGCGATGCAGCGCGAGGCCGACAACCAGCGCGCCGCGCGCGCCACGCACGATTCGATGGAAGGCGGCATGGCCTTCCTCCAAAAGCGCAAGCCCGCGTTCAAGGGCGCCTGAGACGGAAGGAGTGCCCTTTCGAGGGCCGGATACGATCATGACCACCAACCCGACCCGCGACGACTGGAAAGCGCTCGCCGACAAGGAAGTGAAGGGCAAGGACCTCGCCTGGCACACGCCGGAGGGGATCGAGGTCAAGCCGCTCTACACCGCCGAGGACGTCGCCGGCGTCGATCCCGGCTTGCCCGGCTTCGCGCCCTTCACCCGCGGCGTGCGCGCGTCGATGTATGCCGGCCGGCCCTGGACGATCCGGCAATATGCCGGCTTCTCAACCGCCGAGGAATCGAACGCTTTCTACCGCCGCAACCTCGCCGCCGGGCAGAAGGGCCTGTCGGTCGCGTTCGATCTCGCCACGCATCGCGGTTACGACAGCGACCATCCGCGCGTGGTCGGCGATGTCGGCAAGGCCGGCGTCGCGATCGACACGATCGACGACATGAAGATCCTGTTCGACGGCATCCCGCTGGGCGAGATGTCGGTCAGCATGACGATGAACGGCGCGGTGATCCCGATCCTCGCCTTCTTCATCGTCGCCGGCGAGGAACAGGGCGTGCCGCAGGCGCGGCTCGACGGCACCATCCAGAACGACATCCTCAAGGAGTTCATGGTCCGCAACACCTACATCTATCCGCCGGCGCCGAGCATGCGGATCATCGCGGACATCATCGCCTATACCTCGGCCAACATGCCGAAATTCAACTCGATCTCGATCTCCGGCTATCACATGCAGGAAGCCGGGGCGACGCAGGTCCAGGAACTCGCCTTCACGATCGCCGACGGCCGCGAATACGCCAAGGCGGCGATGGCGGCGGGGCTCGATATCGACAAGTTCGCCGGGCGGTTGTCGTTCTTCTTCGCGATCGGGATGAACTTCTTCATGGAAGTCGCCAAGCTGCGCGCGGCGCGCAAGCTGTGGCACCGCGTGATGAGCGATCTCGGCGCCAGGGACGAGCGTTCCAAGATGCTGCGCACGCATTGCCAGACCAGTGGCGTGTCGCTGCAGGAGCAGGATCCGTACAACAACGTCATCCGCACCACGGTCGAGGCGATGGCGGCGGCGCTCGGCGGCACGCAGAGCCTCCACACCAACGCGCTCGACGAGGCGATCGCGCTCCCCACCGATTTCTCCGCCCGCATCGCGCGCAACACCCAGATCGTGCTGCAGGAAGAGACCGGGATCACCCATGTCGTCGATCCGCTCGGCGGGTCCTATTATGTCGAGGCGCTGACCCAGGAACTGTACGACCGCGCCTGGGAGATCATCGAGCGCGTCGAGGGCGAGGGCGGCATGGCCAATGCCGTCGCCGCCGGCTGGCCCAAGGCGATGATCGAGGAAGCCTCGGCGGCGCGCCAGGCACGGGTCGATCGCGGCGAGGACGTGATCGTCGGGGTCAACAAATACCGCCTCGCCGAGGAAGACGATCTCGACATCCTCGACGTCGACAACCACGCGGTGCGCGAGGCGCAGATCGCCCGGATCCAGCGGGTCAAGGCGGGCCGCGACGAAGCCAAGTGCCAGGCCGCGCTCGATGCGCTGCGAGAGGGCGCGCGAGGCAAGGGCAACCTACTTGCCCTCGCCGTCGACTGCGCTCGCCAGCGTGCCACGCTCGGCGAGATTTCCTCGGCGATGGAGGATGTGTTCGGCCGCTACGGCACCAAGCCGACGCCGGTGAAGGGCATTTATGGCGGTGCCTATGACCAGGATGCGCGCTGGGACAATCTGCTCGCCGGCGTCGCCGCGACCGAGCGCCGGCTCGGCCGCCGCCCACGCATGCTGGTCGCCAAGATGGGCCAGGATGGCCATGATCGCGGCGCCAATCTGGTCAGCTCGATGTTCGGCGATCTCGGCTTCGAGGTGGTACCAGGGCCGCTGTTCCAGACGCCGAAGGAAGCGGCGATGCTGGCGCTGGAGAGCGACGTCGACGTGGTGGGCGCGTCGAGCCTCGCGGCCGGGCACAAGACCTTGATCCCCGAACTGATCGGCCATCTGCGCGATGCCGGCCGCGCCGACATCAAGGTGATCGCCGGCGGGGTGATCCCCGCACAGGATTACGACTTCCTGCGCGACGCCGGGGTCCAGGCGATCTTCGGCCCCGGCACCAATCTGATCAAGGCGGCGGAGGACGTCCTCCGCCTGCTCGGCCACAACATGCCGCCCCAGGCGGAGGCCGCCGAATGACCGAGATCGAGGAGGAACTGGTCGAGACGGCGCAAGACGCCGAAACCCTGCTCTACGACTATTTCAAGCACCTCACCTCGCTGTGCATCGTGTCGCTCGGCGGCGTGCTGGCGCTGGTGCAGAATGCCAAGGATCTGCCGCGCGCGGCGATCATCGCCGTGCTCGTCGTCCTGGGCAGCGCGGCCTTGCTGTCCTTCACCGGCGCGGGCGAGATCGTCCGCACGCGCTACCGCGGCCAGCCCCTCGGCAAGAGCATCGACTTCTGCCGTATCGCTGCCCCTATCCTGCTTTCGATCGGGGTCGGCATGTTCATCTACCTCTTTTCCCGGACCCTTCAGGCATGACCCGTTCCGACTGGACGCGCGACGAGATCGCCGCGCTCTTCGACCTTCCCTTCACCGAGCTCGTGTTCCGCGCCGCCGAGGTGCATCGCGCGCATCACGCGGCGAACGAGGTGCAGCTCTCGACCCTGCTGTCGATCAAGACCGGCGGGTGCCCGGAAGATTGCGGCTATTGCTCGCAGTCATCGAGCCATGAGACTGGCCTGAAGGCGACCAAGCTGATGGACGTCCGCGCGGTGCTGCAGGCGGCGGCTGAAGCCAAGGACAATGGCTCGTCGCGTTTCTGCATGGGCGCGGCGTGGCGCAATCCCAAGGACAAGGACATCCCCGCGCTGGTCCAGATGGTGAAGGGCGTGCGCGACATGGGGATGGAGACCTGCATGACGCTCGGCATGCTGACGCCGGACCAGGCGCGGGCGCTGGGCGAGGCGGGGCTCGATTATTACAACCACAATATCGACACCTCGCCGGAGAATTACGCCAACGTCATCTCGACGCGCAGCTTCGAGGACCGGATCGAGACGCTCGACAATGTCCGCGGCGCCGGGATCAACGTCTGCTGTGGCGGCATCGTCGGCATGGGCGAGACGCGCGCCGACCGCGTCGGCTTCATCCATGCGCTGGCCAGCCTGCCGGTCCATCCCGAAAGCGTGCCGATCAACGCCTTGGTCCCGGTCAAGGGCACGGTGCTCGGCGACATGCTGGCCGACACGCCGCTCGCCAAGATCGACGATATCGAGTTCGTGCGCACCGTCGCGGTCGCGCGGATCACCATGCCCGACAGCATGGTGCGCCTGTCGGCCGGTCGCGAGAGCATGTCGGAAGCGGCGCAGGCTTTGTGCTTCCTGGCCGGCGCCAATTCGATTTTCACCGGCGAGAAGTTGCTGACCACCGGCAATGCCGGCGAGGACAAGGACAGCGCGCTGTTCGCGAAGCTTGGGTTGGAGCCGATGGCGGCGGAACAGCGTGACGTGCTGGAAGCGGCGGAGTGAGCGCTTCCCTCGCCCTTATCCAAAACCGTCACCCCGGCCTTGTGCCGGGGTCCACCGTGCCTCTCGACCCGGCGGGAGCTGGTGCGCGGTGGATGCCGGCACAAGGCCGGCATGACGATTTCAATTCTGCGTGCCTCCGGCTCGTCAATCAGCGTCGACAAAGGTAGCCAATGTTCAAGAAAATCCTGGTCGCCAATCGCGGCGAGATCGCCTGCCGCGTGTTCCGCACCGCGAAGAAGATGGGGATCGCGACGGTCGCGGTCTATTCCGACGCCGATGCGCGCAGCCCGCATGTGCTGATGGCCGACGAAGCGGTTCGCCTGGGGCCGGCGCCGGCGGCGGAGAGCTATCTCAAGGCCGAGCTGATCCTCGACGCGGCCAGGATAACCGGCGCCGACTGTATCCATCCCGGCTATGGCTTCCTGTCGGAGCGCGAAAGCTTTGCGCGTGCCTGCGCCGAAGCAGGGATCGCCTTCGTCGGCCCGCCGCCCAACGCGATCGCCGCGATGGGCGACAAGATCGAATCGAAGAAGCTCGCCAAGGCGGCCGGGGTCAACGTCGTCCCCGGCTTCCTCGGCGAGATCGCGGATACCGATGAGGCAGTGAAGATCGCCTCCGACATCGGCTATCCGGTGATGATGAAGGCCTCGGCCGGCGGCGGCGGCAAGGGCATGCGGCTGGCCTGGAGCGAGCAGGACGTGCGCGAAGGGTTCGAGGCGACTAAGCGCGAGGGCCTCGCGTCGTTCGGCGACGACCGCGTGTTCATCGAGAAATTCATCGAGAGCCCGCGCCATATCGAGATCCAGGTGCTCGGGGACCAGCATGGCAACATCGTCTATTTGAACGAGCGCGAATGCTCGGTGCAGCGCCGCCACCAGAAAGTGGTCGAGGAGGCGCCTTCACCGTTCGTCTCGCCTGAGATGCGCCGCAAGATGGGCGAGCAGGCGGTCGCGCTGGCGCGCGCGGTCGGCTATTATTCCGCCGGCACTGTCGAGCTGATCGTCTCGGGCGCCGACACGACCGGCGAGAGCTTCTACTTCCTCGAGATGAACACGAGGCTTCAGGTCGAACACCCGGTGACCGAGGAGATTACCGGGCTCGACCTGGTCGAGCAGATGATCCGCGTCGCGGCGGGCGAGAAACTTTCGTTCGGCCAGGACGATGTGAAGATCAACGGCTGGTCGATCGAGAACCGCGTCTATGCCGAGGACCCCTATCGCGGCTTCCTGCCCTCGATCGGACGGCTGGTGCGGTATGAGCCGCCGGTAGAGTTCCCCTCCCGCTCGCGGGAGGGGCTAGGGGAGGGCGTGTCGGCAAACGACGCGCTTTCCGCGACAAGCCCTCCCCCGACCCCTCCCATAAATGGGAGGGGAGAAGAGGGTCGCACCCGCGTCGACGACGGCGTCCTCGAGGGCGGCGAGGTCAGCATGTTCTACGACCCGATGATCGCCAAGCTGATCACCTGGGCGCCGACGCGCGAGGAAGCGATCGATCGCCAGATCGCGGCGCTCGACGAGTTCGTGATCGAGGGGCCCGGCAACAATATCGATTTCCTGTCGGCGCTGATGCAGCATCCGCGGTTCCGCGAAGGCGCGCTGACCACCGGTTTCATCGCCGAGGAATATCCCGACGGCTTCACTGGCGCCCCCGCCTCGCCCGGGCTGCTCAAGGCACTGGCCGCGGTCGCCGCCTTTGCCGCCACGGCCGAGGCCGATCGCGCGCGGCGGATCGACGGCCAGCTCGGCAAGCGCCTGCGCCCGCCATCGGCGTGGACGGTACGGATCGACGGTGTGGACCATCAGGTCGAAATCTCGACCGATGGCGTGACGGTCGATGGCGACGATCTCGAGCTGGCGCTCGAATATACGCCGGGCGATCACATCGTGACCGCCGAGCTCGGCGACGAGGAGCTGACCGTGCGCATCGCCCGGACGCGAACCGGGTTCCGGCTGACGACGCGCGGCGCCTCCCATGTTGCGCGTACTCTGCCCGCGCACGTCGCGCCTTATGCCGCGCACCTGATCGAGAAGATTCCACCCGATCTGTCGAAGTTCCTGATCGCGCCGATGCCGGGTCTGCTCGTGCGGCTCGACGTCAAGCAAGGCGACCAGGTCCAGCCCGGCCAGCCGCTGGCGGTGGTCGAGGCAATGAAGATGGAGAATATCCTGCGCGCCGAAAAGGCGGCCACGGTGAAGTCCGTGGAGGCCAAGACCGGCGACAGTCTCGCGGTCGATCAGGTCATCCTGGAGCTCGAATAGGCGGATTTGGACCACTAGAGCCGATCGATATTCAGACGGTACGTGTCGGCTCTTTTCAATCCTCCCCCGCCAGGGGGAGGTGGCGGCCGTAGGCCGACGGAGGGGGCGGACGGCGATCCATGAGCCGTCGTCCTTCCTCCCCCTCCGTCAGCCCCCGCCTGCGCGGGGACTGACACCTCCCCCTGGCGGGAGGACGATCATCTGAATGTCGATCCATCTAGACCCCCATCACGACCGCGAAGCGGGAAACATGAACCGAACCGGCCCGATTGCGACAAAATAAGACATATTCGGGATGGACCTCTGTCCTAGTGCTCGCCATGCTTTCGGGAATGAAACGGTCGCGTATCGCCATGATGCTCGCCGTCGCGCTGCCGCTTCAGGCGTGCATGGTGGGGCCGAACTACAAGCCGCCGGCGAGCGCCTCGCTGGGCGTGCCCGACGCCTATTCCGGGCCCGCGTCGACCGGAGCATTGTCCGACATCTCAAGCTGGTGGACATCGTTCGGCGATACCGAGCTGACCAGCATCATCGACCGCGCGCGGCGCGACAATCTCGACATCGCGCAAGCGGTGGCGCGGTTGAAACAGGCGCGCGAAGGGTTGGTCCAGGCGCGCGCGTCCTTGCTGCCGACGGTCAGCGGATCGGCGGGCTATAGCCGCAGCCTGCTCGATTCGGTCGGCCCGCGCGACAATTTCTCGATCGGCGCCGACGCCAGCTACCAGGCCGACATCTTCGGCGGCACGCGCCGCTCGATCGAGGCGGCGAAGGCGACCGAGCAGGCGTCCGGCTACGACCTCGCCACCGTCCAGACCTCGATCGCCGCCGAAGCCGCGCGCAATTATATCCTGGCCCGCCAATATCAGGCCGCGCTCAAGATCGCGCGCGACAGCCTGGCGATCCAGGACGACAATCTGGAGATCGCCGGTTTCCGCGTCCAGGCGGGTTTGGTGTCGAGCCTCGATCAGGAACAGGCGCGCGCGCAACGCGCCCAGACCGCTGCGCAGATCCCGACGATCGAACAGAATTATGCCGCCGCGGTGAATCGGCTGGGGGTGCTGACCGGCCAGGCGCCGGGCGCGCTCAAGACCGAGCTGGAGGCGGCCCAGCCGATCCCGATGGGTCCGGCCGACATTCCCACCGGCATTCCCGGCGACGTGCTGCGCCAGCGCCCCGACGTCCGCGCCGCGGAACGTACCCTCGCCGCCTCGACCGCGCAGATCGGCGTCGAGAAAGCGGCGCTCTATCCGGCGCTCAACATCACCGGCAATATCGGCACCTCGGCCTCGGCGCTCGGCAGCATCGCCAATGTCATCACCGGCAGCCTGTTCGCCGGGCTGACCCAGCTGATCTTCGACGGCGGCCGCACGCGCAGCCGGGTGCGGTCGCAGGAAGCAGCGGCCGAGGGCGCGTTCGCCGCCTACAAATCGACCGTGCTGACCAGCCTGGAGGATGTCGAGAACGCGCTCCAGGCGCTCCAGGCGGCGAAACAGCGCCAGCGCGAGTTCGCGGTCGCGCTTGACGCCTCCAACGCCGCGGCGATCCTCGCGCGCAGCCAGTATCGCGCCGGGCTGACCGACATCACCACACTCAACAATAGCGAGGCGGCGCTGCTGTCCGCGCAGAACGGCTTGAACGGCGCGCGCGGCGACCAGGCGCAGGCGATGGTCGCGCTCTACCTCGCGCTCGGCGGCGGGTGGGATGCCACCAAGCCGCCCGAACTCCCGCAGGGATAAGACTATGGCGACGAACCAGGCCGACCTTGACGAATTCCTTGGCGGACGCCCACCGTCCAAGTTCAGGCGTTATGCCATGTGGGCGGGCATCGCGATCGGCGTCGTCCTGCTCATCCTGCTGCTGATGCGGCTGTTCGGCGGCGCCGAGACATCGGGCTATGCCACCGAGCAGGCGCAAAAGGGCAATCTGACCGTCACCGTGTCGGCGACGGGCAAGCTTGCGCCGACCAATCAGGTCGATGTCGGCTCCGAATTGTCGGGGCTGGTGACCAAGGTGGTGGCCGACGTCAACGACCGCGTCGTGCAGGGCCAGCCGCTCGCGATCATCGATCCCAGCCGCTTCCAGGACACGGTCAACCAGTCCAAGGCCGCGCTCGACGCCGCGGTAGCGACAGTCGGACAGAACAAGGCGACGCTCGCCCAGGCGAATGCGACCCTGGCGCGCTTCCAGGAGGTCAGCCGACTGTCGGGCGGTCGCGTCCCGGCCAAGACCGAGATGGACCAGGCGATCGCCGACCGCGACCGCGCGATCGCCAATGTCAGGGCGGCGCAAGCCAATGTCGTCGCGGCCCAGGCGACTCTGTCGTCGAACCAGACCCAGCTGACAAAGACGATCATCCGCTCCCCGGTCAATGGCGTCGTCCTCGCGCGCCAGATCGAGCCGGGCCAGACCGTCGCGGCGAGCTTCAACACGCCGACACTGTTCGTCATCGCCGAGGACCTGGGGCAAATGAAGCTAGAAGTGGCGATCGACGAAGCCGATGTCGGCAGCGTCAAGCAGGGCCAGCGTGCGACCTTCACGGTCGATGCCTTTCCCGGCAAGACTTTCCCCGCGACGATCACGCGCGTCGATGTCGGCTCCAATTTGTCGGCGCAATCGTCGACGAGCAGCACGAGCACGTCGTCGACCACATCCAACCAGGTCGTTTCCTACGCCGCCGAACTCGCCGTGCAGAATCCCGATTTCCAACTGCGGCCCGGCATGACCGCGACCGCCGATATCGTCACGATGGAAAAGAAGAACGTCCTGCTCGTCCCCAACGCCGCCTTGCGCTTCAAGCCGCAGGCGACGGGCACGCCCGCGGCGCAGGCGAGCGGCGGGATCGCTGGCGCGCTGACGCCCCGGATGCGGCGGCGGGGCGGCAACGGAGAGGGTGCGACACCGCTCGAACGCGGTTCCAAGCAGAGCGTCTATGTCAAACAGGCCGATGGCAGCCTCAAAGCGATCTCGGTCACGACCGGCGACAGCGACGGCACGATGACCGAGATCACCGGCGGTGACTTGCAGCCGGGAATGCAGGTCGTGACCGGCCAACTCGCCGGATCGGGCGGCAACAGCTCGGGTGGCAACCGGCGGCGCTCGGGCGCTGGCGGTGGCGGCAATGGGGGCGGCGGCGGGCAGCGCGGTGGCTGACGGCATCTCCGACCCGCTGATCCGGCTGCGCGGCGTCACCAAGACCTATGGCACCGGCGCGACCGCGTTCCAGGCGTTGAAGGGCGTCGACCTCGACATCGCGACCGGCGACTTCGTCGCGGTGATGGGACCGTCGGGCTCGGGCAAGTCGACGACGATGAACATCCTCGGTTGCCTCGACGTGCCGAGTGCCGGCGAATTCATCTTCATGGGGCATCATGTCGAAAGCCTCGACCGCGACCAGCGCGCCTTGCTGCGGCGGAAATATTTCGGTTTCGTGTTCCAGGGGTTCAACCTGCTCGCGCGCACCTCCGCATTGGAGAATGTCGAGCTGCCCTTGCTCTATCGCGGCGATGCCAAGGCCGAGCGGCGAGAGATGGCGCTCGCGGCGCTCGACCAGGTCGGATTGAAGGACTGGTGGGACCATACGCCGGGCGAATTGTCGGGCGGGCAGCAACAACGCGTCGCCATCGCCCGGGCGATCGCCACCAAGCCCGCCGTTCTGCTCGCCGACGAGCCGACCGGCAATCTCGACAGCGAGCGCTCGGTCGAGATCATGGAATTGCTGAGCGACCTCAACAAACAGGCCGGCATCACCGTGCTGATGGTGACCCACGAACCCGACATGGCCGCCTTCGCCAAGACCATCGTCCATTTCAAGGACGGCCTGGTCGAGCGAATCGAGGCAGGGCATGCGCAAGGGGAGAAGGTGGGATGAGGGCGATGCTCTCTTCTCCCCTTGGGGGAGAAGGATACGAAGCCTTGGCGACGAAGGAGCCTAGGCGAAGTTGGATGAGGGGAAGCGGCGCGAAGCGCCGCGCGGTCGCGTCGCGACCGCTTACCCCTCACCCAGCTCCGACTAAGGCTCTGACGAGCCTAAGTCTGCGCAACCCTCTCCCCCTTTGGGGAGAGGGGATTTAGGCCATGCTCGGAACCACCTTCATCCTCGCGCTCCGATCGATCCGGCGCCACTTGCTGCGGTCCTTTCTGACCGTGCTCGGCATCGTCATCGGCGTCGCCGCGGTGGTGGCGATGGTGACCCTGGGCAAGGCGACCACGCTCCAGGTTCAGAAATCGATCGCCAGTCTCGGCACAAATGTGCTGCAGATCCGCCCGGGCCAGGGGTTCGGCCGCGGCGGCGGCGGGCCGCGACCGCCCGATTTCGACCCGCAGGATGTCGAGGCGATCGGCAAGCAGATCACCGGCGTCACCGCGGTCGCGCCGCAAGCGCAGTCGACCGGCACCGCGATCTATGAAGGCGCCAATTGGTCGACCACGATCAACGGCACGACCAACGGCTATTTCGAGGTCCAGCCCTGGGCGCTCGCCAGCGGCCGCTATTTCACCCCCGCAGAGGAAAGCGCCGGCAAGGCGGTCTGCATCATCGGCAATACGGTCTACACCAATCTCTACAAGACCAGGAATGCGCTCGGCACGCGGATGCGGATCGCCGGCATTTCGTGCGACGTCATCGGTATCCTGTCGACCAAGGGCCAGTCGGGATTCGGCGGCGACCAGGACGATGTCGTGATCATGCCGATCAAGGCGGTGCAGCGGCGGATGACGGGCAATACCGATGTCCGCCTGATCCTGGTCGGCGTCGACCAGGCCTATTCGACCGCGCAGGTCCAGGCGTCGATCACCGATCTGTTGCGCGAACGCCGCCACATCACCGGCGGCAAGGACGACGATTTCAACATCTTCGACACCAAGCAGATTTCCGACACGCTCAGCACCACCACGACTCTGTTGACCAACATCGTCACCGCGGTCGCCGGGATCAGCTTGGTCGTCGGCGGCATCGGCATCATGAACATCATGCTGGTCTCGGTCACCGAACGCACGCGAGAGATCGGCATCCGCCTGGCGATCGGCGCGGTCGCCAACGAAGTGCTGATGCAATTCCTGGTCGAGGCGGTGGTGCTGTCATGCCTGGGTGGGCTCATCGGCTTGCTGCTGGGGCAGGTGGCGGTGATCCTGTTGTCGGTGCTCGGCCAATTGCCGTTCATCTTCGACGTCCAGATCAACGTCATCGCTTTCCTGATCTCGGGCGCGATCGGCGTCGTGTTCGGCTTCTTCCCGGCGCGCCGTGCCGCCTCGCTCAACCCGATCGACGCCTTGCGCCACGAATAGGGCGGCGCGGCTTATACCCGTCATCCCCGCGCCAGCGGGGACCCATCTCCCGGACCGGCGATAAGTTCGGACCGATGTGATGCGCGGATAATGTGGGAGCTGGGTCCCCGCTTTCGCGGGAATGACGGATCAGGCTTCGAGGCGTCCCCGCACCTGGCCGAACTTAGCCATCAGCTCGTCGAGCTCTTCTTCCGTATCGACATCGATCAATTCGTCGGGATGCGTGACGACATGCCGCCCGGCCAGGATCAGGTCGCGCGCGCCGGCATCGCCCTCGAGCGTTTCGAGCGCGTCGAAGCGGTTTGCACCGAACAAGGCAGGTGGCTTGGGGTGCACGCCGTCGCTCGACGCGACCACCGTGTCGGGTCCGGTCGCGGCCTCGAACAGGCGATGGATCTGCGCCGCGGTCACGCGCGGCATGTCGGCGAGCGCGATCAGCACCGCTTCGATCCCCGGACCGCGCGCCGCCTCGACGCCCATCTTCAGCGACAGCGACAATCCCTGTTCAGGGCGGCTATTGTGCACCTCGTGATAGCCGCGCGCGGCGTAGTCGAGCCGGACGCCGTCGCGCACCACCAGCCGCCGAGCGAACGGCACCGCTTCCAACGCGGTCACGACATGCATACCGAGCGGCTGGCCCAAAAACGTCTCGGTGAGTTTGTCGGACAGACCGAACCGCGCCGATTTGCCGGCGGCGAGAAGGATCAATGCGGTGGTTTCAGGCTCGATCACGCAGCGCTCCCACCAGGCCGGCGGCGATCGACAAGGCGATCTCCGCCGGCCCGACCGCGCCGATGTCGATCCCGGCGGGCGCATCGATGCGGTCGAGGTCGGAGTCTGAAACGCCCAGCGCGCCCAGACGCTCCCGCCGCGCGGCATGGCTTCGCCGCGATCCCAAAGCGGCGACATAGCCGGTCGGCGCCGCCAGCGCGGCGGCGAGCGCCGGGTCGTCGATCTTGATGTCGTGCGACAAGGTGACGACCGCGGTCGCCGCATCAGGCTTGAGCGCGGCGACCGCCTCGTCGGGCCAGCGGTCGTCGAGCGTCGCGCCGGGAAAGCGCTCGGCGGTCAGGAAGCGCGCGCGCGGATCGATCACCGTCGTCGCGATGCCGAGCTCGCGCGCCAGCCCGGTCAGCGCCTGGGCGATCTGCACCGCGCCGACGATCAGCAAGCGGCGCGGCGGCTCATAGCGATTGACGAACGCGGGGCCCTCGATCGGGCGCAGGCTTGATTGGCCCGTATCGAGATTGGTGACGACGTCGAGCGCCGTGCCGGTCGCTCGCGCCTCGACGATGCGGTCGAACAATTCGGGGTCGAACCCGTCGGCGGCGATCGGCTGGACCATCACCGCGATCTCACCGCCGCAGGGAAGGCCCACTTCCCACGCCGCGGCATCGGCGACGCCATAATGTTTGAGTTGAAACGGCGCGCCGGCGATCACTTCGGCGGCGGCGGTCATGATGTCGGTCTCGACACAGCCGCCCGACACCGATCCCTCGAACCGCCCGTCCTGATGGACGATCATATGGCTGCCACGCGGGCGCGGCGCCGAGCCCCAGGTCGACACAACCGTGGCCAACGCCATCGGCGCCCCGCGCCAAGCCAAGGCGGCGGCGATGACGGCGTCGTTATCGGCCATGGGTTATCCTTAATTCCTCCCCGGAACGGGGAGGGGGACCATCGCGCAGCGATGGTGGAGGGGGCCCGCGACCAATGAGCAACAGGTCATGGGGCCGATGATTGGAGGGCCCCCTCCACCACGCGGCTGCGCCGCGCGGTCCCCCTCCCCGTGCCGGGGAGGAATTAGGTTCGCCGCCCCTCATACCGGCGGCAACCCCGGCAGCAGCTTATCCAGCGTGATCGGGAAATCCCGCACCCTTACCCCGCAGGCATTATACACGGCATTCGCCACCGCCGCGCCGGCACCCGAAATCCCCAGCTCGCCGACCGCCTTGGCCCCGACCGGATTGGCCTGATCGTCGACCTGTTCGATGAAATGGCATTCGACCGCCGGCGCGTCGGCATGGACGGCGACGTGATATTCGCCGAAATCGGGGTTCACGAACTGGCCGGTGCGGGTGTCGACCACCGCCTCCTCGCTCAGCGCATAGCCGATGCCCCAGATCATCCCGCCGACCATCTGGTTACGCGCGGTCTTCTCGTTGAGCACGCGGCCGACGTCGAACACGCCGATCAGACGGCGCACGCGGATTTCGCCGGTGACCGCGTTGACCGCGACCTCGGCGAATTGCGCGCCATGGCTTGCCTGGCTGGTGCGGCGGCTGACCTGGCCGGGGCCGGTCTTGCCGTGGGCGACGATCGGCTTGCCGCGGACCAGGTCGGCGATGGGCGAGGACCGCCCGCCCGCGCTGACCACATTGTCCTTGAGCGTTAATTCCTCGGGCGCCGCGTTCATCCGCCGCGCGAGCTCGGCCAATATGTCCTCGCACGCCAGCGCCACCGCCGATCCCGAGCTTCCGGCGCCGAACGATCCGCCCGATCCCGCGCTGACCGGCAAGTCGCTGTCGCCCAGCCGCACGTCGATCGCCGACACCGGCAAGCCGAGCATCTCGCCCGCGACCTGCGCCAGCACCGTATAGGTGCCGGTGCCGATATCGGTCATGTCGGTCTCGATCACCGCGCGGCCCTCGGCGGTCAGCGTCACGCGCGCCTCGCTGTTGACAGTGAAATTGCCGCGGAGCGCCGCCGCCATGCCATGGCCGATCAGCCATTCGCCTTCGCGATTCTGGCCCGGCACCGGATTGCGCCGATCCCAGCCAAAGCGCTGCGCGCCTTCGTCATAGCATTGCAGCATCAGCCGCGTCGAAAAAGGCTTGCCACTCGTCGGGTCGGTCCCGGGCTCGTTGCGGCGGCGCAATTCGATCGGATCGAGGCCCAGTTGCTCGGCCAGTTCGTCCATCGCGCATTCGACCGCGAAGGTCCCGACCGCCTCGCCCGGCGCGCGCACCGCGCCGGAAGACGGCAGGTCGACGATCGTCAGCGCGGTGGTGAGGCGGCGATGCTCGCCGGCATAAAGCGGAATCGTGCCGAAATGGACGGGCTCAAGGAAACTCTTGTCCGGTTTTTGCGAGGTCACGCTGTCATGCGCGAAGGCGGCGATATGCCCCTCGGTATCGCAGCCGATGCGGATGCGCTGCACCGTGTCGCCGCGATGATGGACCAAAGCCGCGGTCTGGCGGCGCGGCAGCGCGATCTTGACCGGACGCCCGATCTCGCGCGCCGCGACCGCGGCCAGGATGGTTTCAGGCCCTACACCGGTCTTGCCGCCGAACCCGCCGCCGACATAGGGCGCCAATATTCGGACGCGGGCCGGATCGAGCCCCAATTGGTTGGCGATCGTCTCGCGCGCGCCGTTCAGGACCTGAAGCGAGGCGCGGACGATCAGATCACCGCCTTCCCACCAGGCGGTAGTCGCGTGGGGTTCGAGCGCGGCGGGGAAATGCGGCGGGGTGGAATAGCTCTGGTCGAAGCGGACCTCCGCCGCCTCGATCGCCGCATCGACATCGCCTTTGACGATGTTGGGCAGGAAGCCGATCTTGTGGTCGACGATGGGCGTCTGCTCGGCGGGATCGAACCGCCCTTCCCGCGTTTCGTATGTCACCGCGACCGCCAGCGCTGCGTCGCGCGCGATTTCCAGACTTTCGGCGACGATCAAAGCGATCGGCTGGCCGAAATGATCGATTGCGTCGGTCCAGTCGCTCATCGGCTCGCGACTGCTGCCGCCGCTCGACGGGAAATCGGGATGCTCGACGATCACCTTGGCCACGCCCGGCATGGCTTCGGCGGCTTTGGTGTCGATGCTCAGCACCTTGCCGGCGCCGATCGTTGCTCCGACGATATGCGCATAGAGCGTCCCGTCGGGCGCGCCTTCGACCGCATAGGGCGCGGCGCCGCTGACCTTGAGCGGCCCTTCATAGCGGTCGACGCCCTTGCCAATCAGCCCCTGCTGCCCGTTGTCGAGCGCGGCCGGCCGATAGGGGGCGTCCATGGCATACTCGTTCATCGTCGCCTCCCGGTCACAAAACGCCGATAGGGCTGGGCGTCTGCAGATAGAGGAATCGGGTCGCGCATGACGGTTTTCAAGCGAATTCGCGCTGTAACGGTGCTGGGCATCGTCGCGCTGGCATCTTCCGCGATGGCGGGGCAGGGTGGGGCGATGAAGCCGCTTTCCGATCCCATTGTCATCGGCCATCGCGGGGCGAGCGGCGAACGCCCCGAACATACGCTGGCAAGCTACAACCTCGCGATCGACGAAGGCGCCGATTTCATCGAGCCCGATTTGGTCCTGACCAAGGACAATGTCTTCGTCGCGCGGCACGAGAACGACATTACCGGCACCACCGATGTCGCCGACCATCCCGAATTCGCGAGCCGCAAGACGACCAGGGTGATCGATGGCGAGAAACATAGCGGCTGGTTCACCGAGGATTTCACTCTCGCCGAACTGAAGACCTTGCGTGCCAAGGAACGCCTGCCGCAATTGCGCCCGGCCAATGCCGCTTATGACGGCAAGTTCGAGATTCTGACGCTCGCCGAGGTGATCGCGCTCGCCAAGAAACGGTCGAAAGAGGTCGGCCGCACGATCGGCATCTATCCCGAAACCAAGCACCCGACCTATTTCGCGTCGATTGGCAAGCCGATGGAACGCCAGCTCGTCGCCGAGCTCCATCAGGCCGGCTGGGATTCGGCCGATGCACCGGTGTTCATCCAGAGCTTCGAGGTCGACAATCTCAAGCTGCTCCATTCGATCACCAGGATCCGCCTGATCCAGCTGATGGATGCAACCGGTGGTCCGGCCGACAAGGCCGCGCCCAGCTATGCCGCGATGACCACGCCCGCGGGCCTCAAGGCGGTGGCCGCTTATGCCTGGGGTATCGGCCCCAACAAGGACATGGTCGACAAAGGCAAAGGCGAGCCTTCGACCCTGGTCGCCGACGCCCATGCCGTTGGATTGCGCGTCCATGTCTGGACGTTCCGTGCGGAGAATTTCTTCCTGCCCGCATCGCTCAGGAAAGGCCTGAATCCGCGCGCGCATGGCGATGTCGACACGGCGATCCGGCGCCAGCTTGCGGCCGGGATCGATGGCTTTTTCACCGATTTTCCGCTAATTGGCGTCAAGGCGCGCGCTGCTTATCGGGCTGGCGCGGGCAAGTGATCCTTGGGGACGAGTAAATGCGTAAGATCCTAATCTCCATGGCAGCCGCCTTGCCGCTCCTGACTGGCGGGTGCCTCGCCAAGACCGCGGTCGACGTCGTGACCCTGCCGGTCAAGGCGACGAGCAAGGCCGTCGACTGGACGACAACCAGCCAGTCGGAAGCCGACCGCAATTACGGCCGCAAGATGCGCAAGCAGGAAGCGCGCGAAGGCCGTGAGCGCAAGAAAGCGGCGGAGCGCTGCAAGAAGGACCCGTCGCAATGCGGGCAGTATGACGGTTACCGCGCGGGCGATCCGGGGGCGCGGAACTGAACGAATCATAACCGTCATCCCCGCGAAAGCGGGGACCCATCTCGTGCGCGTCGATTAAAATGCGCCCGTAGTAATCGCGGATGGTCTGGGAGGTGGGTTCCCGCTTTCGCGGGAATGACGATGGAGGGTCAGCCCTCGCCGCTATCCTTTTCCCCACCCAATACCCCCGCAACCGCGCGCAGCGTGTCCGGGTGCATCTGCACGCCCATATGGCTGCTGACGATCTCGATCTCGCGGCATTGCGGGTCGTGGCACAAAGCGCCGTTGACCAAACCGTCGCTCGCCGACCAGATCGCGGTCGACGGGACCGGCAGCGGCCGCGCGATCTCCTCGCGGCGCGCGACGACGTCGGGCGAATCGACCTTTTCGCCGGTCAGCCATTCGAACGCGCGCCAGACATTGGTCGCATGCGGATCGCCGGCAAAGGGCGAGCTGACGGTGATCACCTCGCGCACCATCGCAGGCGCGCGATGCGCCAGGAAGCGCGCCATGATCCCGCCCAGGCTGACCCCGATCAGGGTCACCGGCTCGCCGGCGTCTGAATGATAGGCCTCAAGCCGCGCGAGCAATTTCTCGCCTTCCGATCCGATCGCCTTGGCGCCGCGATTGCGCCCAAGCCGCCACCCCTCGACGCGATAGCCCAGCGCGGTCAGATAGCGCTTCATCACTACGTTCGACCGGTCCGAATTGAACAGCCCGGGCAACAGCATGACCGGCCGCCCGTCGCCCGCCGGCGCCTTCATCAGCTCGGGCCATTCGACCGGGATGCGCGCGATCGTGCCGACCATGCGCGGCAATTCGGCCGCCCATTGCGCCTTGCTCGGCGGGGTCAGAACCATGCCATCACGTCGATCGGAAAGGGTGTCCATGCGCCTATTCTCACTCCCGCGGCTCTAAGCGCGCCACCGGTCCATTCGTTGCATGTCCGGATCGCGTTGTACGATCCGCGGCCATCGTAAAAGACGTCATTGACGTCGTATCCGCCCGCGACCTTGCCGCCCGGCCCGCGACTGGCGCGGATATAGGCGACCAGTCGGCGATATTGCTCTTCGCTCAGCATGATCTCGCGGGTGTCGGGCGCGAGTGGCGGCTCGTCGACATGCTCGACATGGAGGACGGTGCGGGCACTGCCGATCGCCGCGCGCAAGACGGTGAGCGGATGGACGTCGCTCCAGGTCGGCGTCTCGACATAGAAAGCGCGATCGCCCCAGCCGATGGCGACCCAATCGAACTCGGCATAGCGCGGATCGGCGATGTCGCGGGCCGGGAAATCCCGGCTCCAGTCGATGCCGGCGGCGCGGACCGGCAGGACGAGCCCGGTATGGATGCCGTTATCCTCGACCAGGATCCGCACGCCCTGCGCCGGCGGTGTCCATCCCGGATTGACCGGAATTGAGCCGCCGACCATCCCCGCCGTGACATAGGCCAGAATAACGAGGATCAGCGATCGGCCGACCCAGCCCAGGACGCTCGCGGCGCGCGACAGGATTTCTCTCCCCACGGCCGCCGTGATAGATGGTTTCAATGGCAACTGAAACGCACGTTCTCGATTCTCCGCCGCCCGGTGCCGCGTCCGACTGGACGATTCCGCAGGATTGGTCGCACTATACGGCCGGAGAGCACGCCACCTGGGACACGCTCTTCGCGCGCCAGGCGAAATTGCTGCCCGGCCGCGCATCGGAAGCCTATCTGCGCGGGCTCGACGTTCTCAAGCTCAGCAAGCCCGGCATCCCCGATTTCGAAGAATTGTCCGAGCGGCTGATGAAGCTGACCGGGTGGCAAGTCGTCGCCGTTCCCGGCCTCGTCCCCGACGACGTGTTCTTCGATCATATGGCCAATCGCCGCTTCGTCGCGGGCAATTTCATCCGCCGCCCCGACCAGCTCGATTATCTCCAGGAACCCGACGTCTTCCATGACGTGTTCGGCCATGTGCCGATGCTCGCCGACCCCGTGTTCGCCGATTATCTGGTCGCCTATGGCCAGGGCGGTCAGCGCGCCCTGGGGCTGGATGCGCTCAAATATCTCGGCCGGCTCTATTGGTACACGGTCGAATTCGGCCTGATCGCCGAACCCGAGGGCTTGCGCATCTATGGCTCGGGGATCGTGTCGAGCTATGCCGAGAGCCAATTTGCGCTCGACGATCCCAGCCCCAACCGGATCGGTTTCGATCTCGCGCGGGTGATGCGGACCGAATATCGCATCGACGATTTCCAGCAGAATTATTTCGTCATCCCCAGCTTCGACGAATTGCTGCGCGTGACGGTCGAGACGGATTTCGCGCCGCTCTACGAGACGCTCAAGGCGCAGCCCGATATACCGATTGCGGCGATCCTGCCCGAGGACAATGTCATGTCTCGCGGGACCCAAGATTATGCGCGGGGTAAGGGACCGGCGATCGTTGGCTAAGTCGCCCTATGGACTCTGGATAGCTCTGATAACCTTCGCGGTAAGTTGTGTCGTTCTGGTCCGCGCACAGCCCGTCGACCCTCCGCGCTTGGCCGGGCTGGCACCCGGCGATTGCTGGTTCCGTGCTCAAGGCGTCAAGATGTTCTATGGCGAGCCGCGTTGCTACCGAACTCTGCCGCAACGCAGGATCTGTGGGGTGTGGATGCCGGGCTTCGAGGAATCCTTGTTTCTGCACGACGTCACCGACCTATCGGCGGTGCGGGCCATTCACTACGAGGATTTACCCTGGTTGGAAGTCGCCAATGGCGCGACCGGATTGCCGACGACAAACGATATCATGAGCCATCGTGCAGCCTACAGGCTTTGCTTTGTCGGGAGAGAGTCGGATTACTATGGCGCTTATGGTCATATGGGGATGTCGCGGACCGGCGTCTTGTTGGAAAAGCTCGAGACCATCCAGGAAATACCCATTCCCGCTGCGCTGAAATTTGCCCCGCCCGTCGGCAATTAGCTCATCGGATGCTCGCGGAAGCATTGGTCGGCATAGCGCTTGGTGTCTTCCTGCGACGGGCCGGTCATCAACTCGCCGACGCTCTTGTTGGCGATCAACTTGTCGGCGACGCAGCCGCACACGACCGAGAAGTCCTTGGTCGTGCCCGACGTCTTCTGCGCACCCGCCTGGCACTCCGCGATGAACTTGGGCCGGAACGAATCGACAAACCCCTTGTCGAAGCTCGAACTCGAATTGCCGGCGGGACCGCCGCCGCTGCAACCGGCGAGGACCAGCATGGCCAGGGTCAGCGGAACGGCACGAGTCATAAATCCCCCTTGAGGCTCAGATATCCAACGCCCAGCCGTCGCGGCCCTTGGGATCGAACGGCTTGGTCGGCACATAGCGCACCATGCCGGCTTCGAGCTTCAGGATCGTCCAGTCGCCGCGCCGATCGGTCTGTAGCAGAGTGCAACCGCAAGCGGCATAGGCTTCAACCACTTGATCGCGCTGCGTTTCGAGCAGGCCGGCCAGCACGATCGTCGCACCCGGCGTCGCGATCGCCGCGAGTTCGGGGGCCATCGAGACGAGCGGCCCGGCGAGCACGTTGGCGATGATCAGATCATAAGGCGCGGCCGCGGTTATCGCGTCGTCGAGCGCGCCGTCGGCGACGATCAGCTCGACGCCCGCTACATCGTTGGTCTCGGCATTCTCGCGCGTCACGTCGATCGCCATCGGGTCGATATCGGTCGCCATCACCCGGGCTTCGGGCCACAAATGCCGCGCGGCGAAGGCGAGCAGGCCGGTGCCGGTGCCGATATCGATGACGTTGGCGAAGCGCCGCTCCGCCATCGCGTCGAGCATCGCCAGGCAGCCCGAGGTCGTGGCGTGGTGCCCGGTGCCGAAGGCGCGACCGGCATCGATCAGGAAAGCGCGTCCGCCCGCCGGCGGCTCGATCGGATGTGCGCTGGTATGGACGACGAAACGGCCCTCGCGGATCGGCTCGAGCCCGGCCTGGCTCAGGGTCACCCAATCCTCATCGTACAGCGGCTCGACCAGAGGTGCGACATCGGCGGCGCTCGGCACCAAAGTGCGGATCGCCGCGATCATCGCCGCGTCGGGCTTGGTCTCGCTATAGGCATCGAGCCGCCAGCGCTCGACATCGTCCTCGACGTCCTCGGTCGTCATTAGCACCGCGTCGATCGCGATCTCGGCGGCGTCGATCGCTTCGGCTTCGGCACGCGTGCAGGGCAGGGTCAGCCGCCAGCTGTCGATTGTGCGCTCGGTCTCAGCGGACATAGCTCGCCCCGTTCACGTCGATCACCGCACCGGTCATCGATGGGGGTGCGGAGGTCGCGAGATAGGCGACGGCATTGGCGACTTCCTCGGGATCGGCGACGCGGCCGAGCGGGATGTCGGCGAGCAGTTTGTCGCCGCCCCGGCTCGCCAGATAGTCTTCCGCCATGCCGGTCATGGTGAAGCCCGGGCAGACCGCGAAGGCCAGGATGCCCTTAGCGGCATAACCGCGCGCGATCGACTTGGTCATCGCCACCATCCCGGCCTTGGACGCCGCATAATGCCAGTGATTGGGGCTGTCGCCGCGATAGGCGGCGCGGCTGGCGACGTTGACGATGCGGCCGCCCGATTGCCGCTCTTGCCAATGCCTGACCGCGAACCGGCACAATTCGGCGCTCGCGGTCAGGTTGATCCGCATCGTGCGCTCCCAACCGGCGACCCAGTCGTCGTCGGACCGGTCGATCGGATTATCCTCGAACACCCCGGCATTGTTGATCACGACGTCGATCGTGCCGAGCTCTGCGAGCGCCTTGTCCCACAGCGCGCGCGGGCCGGCCGGGTCGGAGAAGTCGGCCGGGATTCCGCTCGCGGTGCCATGGCCGATGAGGCGGATGCCGGCTTGGGCGGAGAGCCTGTCGGCGATCGCCGCGCCGATACCCCGGCTGCTGCCGGTCAGGAGGATATTGGTCATGCGCCCGCGATTACGGGGTGCATCCCCCACGGGCAATGCCTTCGGAGAGGGTGCCCAATTCCTCCCCGGAACGGGGAGGGGGACCGCGCGCGTTAGCGCGTGGTGGAGGGGGCCCTCCCTCCACCTACCGCCTGGCCTGTTGCTCGTTTTTCGTGGGCCCCCTCCACCAAGTCGCTGCGCGCCTTGGTCCCCCTCCCCGTTCCGGGGAGGATTAGAGAGAGTTACGCCGCCACGCTCGTCGAAAACAGGTCGGCTGCGTCTTTCAGCCCGCCCAGCCGGTCGTCGACATCGCTGACGTCGCTGGCCAGTGCGCCCATTTCACTGGCGACGGCTTCGGTATCCTCGCGGATGGTGGCGATGGTGTTCGACATCGAATCGGCGGCCAGTGCGGTTTCGTCGACCGCCGCGGTGATCGCGGTCACCGTCTGCGCCTGTGCCTCCATCGCAAAACGGATGCGCGACGCCGATTCCTGCACCTCGGCAACGGTCGCCTTGATACTGGCATTGGTGTCGACGGTCGAACGCGTGGCGGACTGGATCGCGGCGATCTTGGCGGCGATGTCGTCGGTCGCGCGCGCGGTCTGGTTGGCCAGGCTCTTCACTTCCTGCGCCACCACCGCGAAGCCGCGTCCGGCGTCACCCGCACGCGCCGCTTCGATCGTCGCGTTGAGCGCGAGCAGATTGGTCTGTCCGGCAATGTCACGGATCAGCCCCAGGATCGATTCGATCGACTTGGCGTGATCGCTGAGCGCGCCGCTGGTCTCGACCGCCTGGCCTGCCTGCGAGCTGGCGCGGGTGGCGATCTCGGCGGCCGCCTCGACTTCGGTCCGGGCATCCTCGATCGCGCGGATCAATCCGGCCGCGGTTTGTGCCGCCTCGCGCATCGCCACTGCCGATTGCTCGGCTGCCGCCGCGACTTCGGCGGTCTTGTCGAGCATGCCCTGTGCCGAATTGGAGGTGCGTGCCGCCTGGCCGCGGATCTTGTTGCCGAGTTGCGCGGTACCTTCGATCGACGCGGCGATCGATTCGCGGAATTTCTGCGAGCTTTCCAGCCGCGCCTCCTGCGCGCGGGTGCTGACCAGATGGCTGACATAGCTGGTCAGCAAATGTGCCTCGACCAGCGACACGCGCTGCATCACATCGGCATAGCGCGCCATGCGTGCGCCATCCTGGGCGCAGGCTTCGCCGACGACGCGGAACGTCGCCTGGTGCGCCGCGGCGAGCGACGACAGCAATGGAGCAAGCGAGACGCCGGCACGGTCGGCGTCGCGAGCATGGGCACAGGCCATCGCCTTCCATTCGCGGCCCAGCGGGTGCTCGAACTTGGCGCGCATATAGGCGACACTGCCGGCGACCTGCGCCGCGAACTTCTCCGGCGTGTAATAAGCGCGGACATGCGCGGTCGCGGGATGCGCGACATAATGATCCCAGAAGACGCGGCAGATGCTCTCGTAATGCAGATCGATGATCGGCACGATCTCGGCGCAGATCGGTGCGACCTGTCCATCCCAATCGAACGGAGGGAGGTCGCGCTTGAGCGCGTCCCTCAATTCGTCGGGCCAGACGACCGGCGGAGTTTCTCCCACGTTTTCTTCTCCTGGGTTCATGCCGCGACCTTGGCGACGAAGTCGCTGGCGCTAGCCTTGAGTTGCCCGAGCTGACCGTCGAGCGAATCGAATCCCTTGCCGACGCCGTCGATCTCGTTGGCGACGGCTTCGGTATCCTCGCGGATGGTGGCGATGGTGTTCGACATCGAATCGGCGGCGAGCGCGGTTTCGTCGACCGCGGCAGTGATCGCGGTCACCGTCTGCGCCTGCGCTTCCATCGCGAAGCGGATGCGGTTGGCGCTTTCCTGCACCTCGGCGACGGTGGTCTTGATCGACGCGTTGGTATCGACGGTGGAACGAGTGGCGGACTGGATCGCGGCGATCTTGGCGGCGATGTCGTCGGTCGCGCGCGCGGTCTGGTTGGCCAGGCTCTTCACTTCCTGCGCCACCACCGCGAAGCCGCGACCGGCATCGCCTGCGCGCGCCGCCTCGATCGTCGCGTTGAGCGCGAGCAGATTGGTTTGGCCGGCAATGTCGCGGATCAGGCCCAGGATCGATTCGATCGACTTGGCGTGATCGCTGAGCGCGCCGCTGGTCTCGACCGCCTGGCCTGCCTGCGAGCTGGCGCGGGTGGCGATCTCGGCGGCCGCTTCGACCTCGGTCCGGGCATCCTCGATCGCGCGAATCAGTCCCGCCGCGGTCTGCGCCGCCTCGCGCATCGCCAGGGCCGACTGCTCGGCTGCCGCTGCGACTTCCGCGGTCTTGTCGATCATGCCGCGCGCCGATCCCGAACTGCGTGCCGCCTGGTCGCGCAAGGTCACACCTTCGCTGGTGGCGCGCTCGACCATCGCGGCAATGCCGTCGCGGAATTCGACCGACAGCCGGTCGCGGGCGACTTGTGCCCGGTGCTCGCGATAGGAATTATAGATGTCGACGGTGATCTCGCCTTCGAGCGCGGAGAGCCGCATCAAGGTGTCGAGCAGCATCGGCAGCCGGGCGTCGTCGCGATCGACTCGGGCCACCATCACGCCCAACGCGGCCCGGTCGCTGGCGGAAATCATCGACAGCAACGCCATCGGCGATACCTCGGCGGAAAACGCCGCGGCGACCGAGCGCTCGATCGATTCGATCCAGGCGCGGCCCGATGTGTCGAGGAAACGGTTGCGCAGGAACTCGCAGCCGATGTCGATCATCTTCTGCGTCTCGTGCGTCGCCCAGATCCGCTCATCGGCGAAACAGCGCAGCCATTGCTGCCAATAGGCTTCGGAAATGGCGTGAATTTCGGGCTCGAGCACGGCCCAGGCCTCGCGGCTCGCCGACGCCAGCGTGCCGTCGAAATCGAACACCCTCAACCGCGCGCGAAGGTCGATCTTCGCGGCGATGGTGCCGGGGACGGGCAAATCATGCGTGCTCAACGATTTTTCTCCGCTTTCCGGCCGCTGGGAGGAATTGGCCGGTCGGAGGCAAGAGCTAGCGCGGACTTGGTTAAGGCACGGTTAGGATGGGGGGAGGCGGATTTACCGTCAAAGCGGACCCATTAGCCCTCTTCCGCGCGCAGGTGCGCCGGGAAAGGTCTTAATTCCTCCCCGGAACGGGGAGGATTTTTTGCGGCACTCATCGTATAGTGGGCAGTCAATCCTTACCGGTGTTGACGGCGGACGGCATGACGAAGTCTGCGTATCGCGCGAAGCGCTGTCCATCCGCCGCGCCTCTCCCGCGGCCCCGGAGAGGAAAAGTCTACCAATACGTCCGTCCGACCGGCTTGCATCCCTACGCTCGGGGGCTAAGAGGGCGCAGCGCTTTCGCAGGGGACTTTACTTGGCCACGCCGTCCAAACCCGACCGCCCGATTTCGCCTCACCTGTCGCATTATCGGTGGGGCCCACACATGCTGGTGTCGATCCTGCACCGCGCGACCGGCGACGGTCTCGCCGTGGTCGGCGCGCTGCTGTTCACCTGCTGGCTGGCGGCGCTTGGCGGCGGCAAGGAAAGCTACGACTGGTTCGTGTCCTGGTTCTCGGGCGGCTATTGGAGCATCCTGGGGTACGTGCTGGGCGCCGGGCTGACCTGGTCGCTGTTCCAGCATATGATGAGCGGCATCCGCCACTTCTTCCTCGATGCCGGCGCGAATTTCGAACTCAAGGCCAACAAGACGGGATCGATCCTGACCATCGTCGGGTCGGTCCTGCTCACCATCCTGTTCTGGGGCGTGCTGCTCAAGGACGTCATCCTCGGAGTCGCCAAATAATGGGGCAGGGCACCGAACTCGGCCGCGTCCGCGGCCTCGGCAGCGCCAAGGAAGGCGCGCATCATTGGTGGCGCCAGCGCATCACCGCCGGATCGAACCTGTTCCTGCTGGTCTGGTTCATGATCTCGCTGACGCGGTTGAACGGCTTCGATTATGACAGCGTCCATGCCTGGATCGGCTCGGCCTGGGTCGCGGTGCCGCTGATATTGCTGGTGATCTCGGTCTGCTGGCACGCGCGGCTCGGTCTGCAGGTGCTGGTCGAGGATTATCAGGAAAATGAGAGCCGCGTCGTGGCGCTCGTCCTCATCGAATTCTTCCTTGCGGTGATCGCGGTCACCGCCATTTTCTCGATCCTGCGCGCGGCGCTGGCGGGGGCGTGATGACTGACAGCTACAAGATTATCGACCACACCTATGACGCCGTCGTGGTGGGCGCGGGCGGCTCCGGGCTGCGCGCGACCATGGGCGTCGCCGAAAGCGGCCTCAAGACCGCGTGCATCACCAAGGTGTTCCCGACGCGCAGCCACACCGTGGCGGCACAGGGCGGCATCGCCGCCAGCCTGGGCAATATGGGTCCCGACCATTGGACCTGGCACATGTTCGACACCGTCAAGGGCTCCGACTGGCTCGGCGACCAGGACGCGATCGAATATATGGTGCGAGAGGCGCCGGCCGCGGTCTACGAGCTCGAACATGCCGGCGTGCCGTTCAGCCGGACAGAGGCTGGCAAGATCTATCAGCGCCCATTCGGCGGCATGATGCAGAATATGGGCGAAGGGCCGCCCGCGCAGCGCACCTGCGCCGCGGCCGACCGTACCGGTCACGCCATGCTCCATGCGCTCTACCAGCAGAGCCTGAAGTATGACGCGGACTTCTACATCGAATATTTCGCGCTCGACCTGATCATGGAAGGCGGCGAGTGCAAGGGCGTGATCGCGCTGTGCATGGAAGACGGCTCGATCCACCGCTTCCGCAGCCATGCGACGGTGCTGGCGACCGGCGGCTATGGCCGCGTGTATCAGTCGGCGACCAGCGCCCATACCTGTACCGGCGACGGCGGCGGCATGGTGCTGCGCGCCGGACTCCCCTTGCAGGACATGGAGTTCGTCCAATTCCACCCGACCGGCATCTATGGCGCCGGCGTGCTGATCACCGAAGGCGCGCGCGGTGAGGGCGGCTATCTGACCAATAGCGAAGGCGAGCGCTTCATGGAGCGCTATGCTCCCTCGGCCAAGGATCTTGCCAGCCGCGACGTCGTTGCGCGCTCAATGGCGGCCGAGATCCGCGAGGGCCGCGGCGTCGGCGCCAACAAGGACCATATCTACCTGCACCTCGATCATATCGATCCCAAGGTGCTGCACGAGCGGCTCCCGGGGATCACCGAGACCGGCAAGATCTTCGCCGGCGTCGATCTGACCCGCCAGCCGCTGCCGGTCACGCCGACCGTGCATTACAATATGGGCGGCATCCCGACCAACTATCATGGCGAGGTCGTCCATCTGAAGGACGGCGATCCCGACGCGGTCGTCCCCGGCCTGTTCGCGGTGGGTGAGGCGGCCTGCGTCTCGGTCCACGGCGCCAACCGGCTGGGCTCGAACTCGTTGATCGACCTGGTCGTGTTCGGCCGCGCGACCGGCAAGCGCATCGCCGAAATCGGCCGCAAGGAAGCCAAGCACGGCACCGTGGTCAAGGCTGCCGACGACAAGGCGATCGAGCGGCTCGACCATTTCCGCAACGCCAAGGGGTCGCGGCCGACCGCGCAGATCCGCGCCGACATGCAGCGCACGATGCAGAAGCATTGCGCCGTGTTCCGCGACACCGCGCTCCTGTCGGAGGGCGTCGAGCATATGGACTTGGTCTACAAGTCGCTCGCCGATGTCGGCATCGCCGACCGCTCTCTGATCTGGAACACCGATCTGGTCGAGACGCTCGAGCTCGACAATCTGCTGGGGCAAGCCGTCGTCACGATCCGCGGCGCCTCGAACCGAAAAGAGAGCCGTGGCGCGCACATGCACGAGGACTTTCCCGAGCGCGACGACAAGAACTGGATGAAGCACACCATCGCGACATTCGACGGCTGGGGCGGCAAGGGCGGCAGCGTCTCGCTCGATTACCGCCCGGTGCACGACTACACGCTGACCGACGACGTCGAGTATATCAAGCCGAAGAAGCGGGTTTACTGATGCGGTTCGCGGCGCTGGTACTCGGCGCCGCGTTGCTGGTCGGCGCCGACAAGGGTGCCGATCAGAGCGCTCGGGCCCTGCTCGAGCGGACCAAGACCACAACCGCGACCTATGCGAGCTATGGGTGGCTCTATCAGCGCGACGACGAAGGCAATCGAACGGACACCTGGGCGCTCGAATTGCATCGTGGCGAATTGTACCGTGGAGAGGGGGTCAAGATCCGCACCCTCGTCAATTGCCGCACCCATGTCGGTTGGCTCTACGATATCGCCGGCGATACGCTCACCAGGAACGATGAGATTTGGGCGGGCGCTTGCGGGATCTTCTCCGGTGGCCAGATTGCAGCTGTCGACCTCCTCGCTCCAATAAGTGATCGACGGTTCGGCCGGCTCGACGTACTGCGCGTCACAGATCGGCATAATCTCCGCTATTATGCGATCGATCGACGCGGCGTGATCATCCGAAGCGCCTGGGCTGCGGCCAACGGCTCTCCCGCCCCCTGTATTCAACAGGAGCCGATCGCGATCCTGCAGAATTTGCCAGCCGATACGCTCTTCGTGCCGGACGCGTTGAAGCATTCCTTGGTGCCGGAGCGTTACCGGACCCCGCCGAAGACCGCTCAGCCGCTTGCCTTGTCGGGGCGGCGTTGCGGCGATTGAATGCCTCCGGCAGCCTAATCTAAGCCCTCTCCTGCTCGCGGGAGAGGGTTGGGTGAGGGTCTTCTTTCTTCTTCCAAGCGTATGCCGAGACAGAAGAAGAAAGAAGACCCTCACCCTCCCACCGCCTTCGGCGGCGGGCCCCTCCCTCTCCCGCAAGCGGGAGAGGGGTCTGAGCTCAGGTTGTGCCGCCGAGCGCCCCATCTCACCTCTGGCGTCCGCCACATCGCGGGTCTAGGAACGGCTGGCCTTGCCGCCCCCAGCCTCATCCTTTGGAGAGTCGTCCATGCGCCTGCCGCTTCGCCTTCTTCCCCTCTCGCTCGCCGTGATCGCCATGCCTGCCGTCGCGGCACTGTCGACCGGTGCCACCGCACCCGACTTCAACACCCGCGGCGCGATCAACGGCAAGGAATTCCGCCTCCACCTCGCGGATCAGCTCAAGACGGGGCCGGTCGTGCTCTACTTCTTCCCGGCCGCCTATACGTCGGGCTGCAACGCCGAGGCTCACGAATTCTCCGAACATATCGATGAGTTCAAGGCCGCCGGTGCGACCGTGATCGGCATGTCGACCGACACTGTGCCGACCCTGGTCAAATTCTCGACCGAGAAATGCGCGGGCAAATTTCCGGTCGCGAGCGCCGGGCCGCGCATCGTCAGCGCCTATGACGTCGCGCTCGGCAAACAATTCACCGATCCCAAGACGGGCAAGGCGCGCGACATCACCAACCGTACCAGCTACGTGATCGGCCGCGACGGTAAGATCAAATTCGTTCATTCGGACCTGTCGTATGTCGACCACGTCAAACTGACGCTGGATGCGGTGAAGGCGCTCAAATAGAATAACCGCGCTCGCCATTGTCCACGGACAGGTAGCCGCTAGCGCTGCTACCTATCTGATAGGTTCGCAAACGCGATCTTAGCCTATCGCCTATAGGCCCTTTTCCATCGCCCAGGTGCGATGTTGGCAACGGGAGCGGACGGTGGCGAGCGCCGTAGACAATTCATCCAAGGCGTCGGATCGGCTCTATGCCGCGATCGGCGAATTCCTGGCGCGCCATCGCCTCAGTGTCGATCCGGTGCATTATGCCTTTGCGCACAAGGTGTTGAGCGACCAACGCGGGCCATTGGCGGCCGAAGTCGCGCGCATTACCGATGGCGGCGTGCGGCTGAGTTCGCGCGATATCGAAGAGCTTGGCGGCCGGGCGGTGATGGGTGCTCCGGCAAGTGTTGGCGGCGATTCGGTGCCCAATCTCTCCTCGCCGCCGCAACTCACCGTCGTCGCCGACAATACCAAGGCGCAGTCGCTGGTCGCGCGTGCTCAGATGCAGGTCGAGGATTTCGGCGACACGGTGCGCGCGATGCACGCCGATACGCGCGGGTTCGGCCAGGATTTGCGCGCCTCGCGCGATGCGATCCGCGCCTCGCGCGATACCAGTGCGATCGACGAGGTCGTGCGCATGGCGAGCTCGATGCTCGACCGCGTCTCGTCGGCCGAGGCCCGGCTGCAGGAAGCGACGCACGAGGCCGACCGGCTCCGCCGCGAGCTCGAACTGGCGCGCGACGATGCGCGCCGCGACCCGCTGACCGGCCTGCCCAATCGCCGTGCGTTCGAAGACGCCTATGCCGCGGCCGTCACAAGCAGCGATCCTGTCTGCGTCGCGATCTGCGACGTCGACAAGTTCAAGTCGGTCAATGACCGGTTCGGCCATGCGGTCGGCGATCGCGTTCTCAAGGCGATCGCCGAGGCGTTGCGCACGGGCTGCGACGAGCATCTCGTCGCGCGCTACGGCGGCGAGGAATTCGTCGTGATGTTCACCGGCCTGACCCCGGATGACGCGCTGTCCACGCTTGAGGGCGCGCGCGCCGCGGTCGCCGCCAAACGCTACCGCCTACGCGAAACCGACGCGCCGCTGGGGGCGGTCACCTTCTCCGCCGGTCTGACGCTGGTCACGGCGGACGACACGATGGGCTCCGCCATGGGCCGCGCTGACCGCCTGCTCTACGCCGCCAAGGAAGATGGCCGCAATTGCAGCCAATCGGATCAGTGATATTTGCCGACATATGGTGAAATGAGCCAGTCCTTCTCCGCAAAAGGCACCATTTTTCGCTTACCGAAAATTTCAAAGCCAGTATAATCAATAACTTATAAAACTGGCACGCTCCCTGCAATCGTGTCGGCATGGTCGTCGGATGGTCCGATAGCCGTCCAAGATAGGGAGTTAAGATCATGTCGGTACGTTTCGCTTCGGTTCAGCAGGTTGCGGTTTCGGTGTTCAGCGCGCTCGTTTGCACCATGGTTCTCGTCAACGCCGCCACCTCGTTCGTCCCGGTCGCCTGACCGGGACGCACCTCCTCCGCGGCGAGCGGGAGGAGGTCGGGATGCCAGCTCGCCAACCGGCGGCCGCGATAGGGCGGCCGCGCCGGGGCCGGGAACGGCCCCTTCTTTTTGCCTAACGTCCGAGCAGGAAAGTCAGCGGCACATCCACCCGCGCCTGCCATGCGCGTTCGCTATGCTCCGCGCCCCGAAACGCCTGGCTGACCCAATGATCGCCACGCGATCCGGCCGCCGCGTCAAGCTTGCGCTGGAACGGCTCGATCGAGCCGTCATTGGTCCCGGTGCCATAATCGAAATAGAGCCGCGCGGTTCGGGGCGGCAGATGCGCCTCGAACCAGCGTTCCGCGAACCCATCGCCGATCGGCCAGGAGGTCGACAGGCACGCCGCCGCGCCGAAGGTCCCGGGAGAGCGCACCACCGCATAAGCCGAGATCAGCCCGCCCATGCTCGACCCCATCAGCATGGTGTTTTGAGGGCCGCGTAACGTACGGTAGCGGCGGTCGATCAGCGGCTTGAGCTCGGTCGCCAGGAACCGGACATAGCCGTCGCCGACAATCCTGGCGCGCTCGACCGGAAGCTTCTTGAATAGATCGCCCGAGGCGGGATCGCCCTTCGATCCCATTTTCGGCACCGCGGCCTGCGGCATATATTCGCCCAGCCGGTTATCGTTGTTCCACACCGCGACCAGGATCGCCGGGCGGACCTTGTTGGCGGCGATCAGCCGGTCGAGTGCGCGATGCACTTCCCAGCTCTTGCCCGAATAGGGCGAGGGCGTGTCGTACACATTCTGCCCGTCATGCAGGTACAGCACGGGATAGCGCTGTTTCGATGTGGTGTAGCCGGGCGGCAGCCAGACTTGCACGGTCCGCGCGGGAACGAACTTCGACTCGACGGTGATCGGCGGCTGCAGGCCATCGGCCGGATCGGCGGGAGCGGGTGTGGCGACGAGCGCGAGGACGAACGCGAAGAGTAAGCGGATCATGCGCGCATTCATCGCCCGACCGCATCTTCCGTCAACCTATTCCGCCGCCAGCGCTTCCTGCCGTTCCTGCGCCTGGCGCGCCCACATATCGGCATAGAGGCCGTTCTTGCGCAGCAGCTCGGCATGGGTGCCGCGTTCGGCGACCAGACCGTTGTCGAGCACGACGATCTGGTCGGCATGGACCACGGTCGACAGGCGGTGCGCGATGACGATCGTCGTGCGCCCGCGCTCGATCGCCTGCAGCGTGCCCAGGATCTCGGCCTCGGTGCGGCTATCGAGCGCGCTGGTCGCTTCGTCGAGGATCAGGATCGGCGGGTTCTTGAGCAGGGTGCGCGCGATCGCCACGCGCTGCTTCTCGCCGCCGGACAGCTTCAGGCCGCGCTCGCCGACCCGGGTTTCATATTGGTCGGGCTGGCGCTCGATGAAGCCGGAGATCGCCGCTCCCTTGGCGGCGCGCACAATCTCCTCTTCGCCGGCGCCTTCGCGGCCATAAGCGATGTTGTAGCCGATCGTGTCGTTGAACAGCACGGTGTCCTGCGGGACGATGCCGATCGCGGCGCGCAGGCTCGCCTGAGTGACGTGGCTGATATCCTGATCGTCGATCGTGATCCGCCCGCCAGTTAAATCGTAAAATCGATACAGCAGCCGCGCCAGAGTCGATTTGCCCGCACCCGACGGTCCGACCACCGCCAGCGTTTGGCCGGCAGGGACGGTCAGATCGATCCCCTTGAGAATATCGCGGCCCGACTCATAGCCGAAATGCACATCCTCAAATCGGACGGTGCCACGATCGATATTTAGCGGCTTGGCGTCGGGCGCGTCTACGATTTCGCTTGGCGTATCCACCAGATCGAACATCGCGCCCATGTCGAGCACGCCCTGTCGAATCGTGCGATAGACCATGCCGAGCAGGTCGAGCGGACGAAATAGCTGGGTCAGCAGGGTCGAAACGAGTGACACGTCACCTGCGGTGAATTGCCCTCGTCCCCAGCCCCAGGCAATGAATGCCAGCCCGCCGGCGAGGATCGCATTGGTGATCAGCGCTTGACCGATATTGAGCCAGCCAACCGAATTCTCCGATTTGATCGCGGCCTTGGCATAGGCCGCCATCGCCGCCTCATAACGCCGACCCTCACGCTCCTCCGCCCCGAAATATTTGACGGTCTCGAAATTGAGCAGGGAGTCGACTGCGTGGCTGACCGCCCCGGTATCGAGGTCGTTCATCCGCGTCCGAAGCGCGGCGCGCCAGTTCGTCACCATCCAGGTAAACCACAGATAGGCGACGACCATGACGACCGTCGCGCCGACCAGCCCCCAACCGAAATTGCGCCGGAAGATGTTGAGCACCAGCGCTAGCTCGAGCACCGTCGGCGCGATGTTGAACAGCATGAAATAGAGCATCGTGTCGATGCTCTTGGTGCCGCGCTCGACGACCTTGGTAACCGCGCCGGTCCGCCGCTCAAGATGGAAGCGCAGCGACAAGCGATGCAGATGATTGAACACGTTCGATGCCAGCCGCCGCGTCGCATCTTGCCCGACCGGCTCGAAAATCACGTTGCGCAGATTATCGAACAACGTTCCCGAGAAGCGTGCCGTGGCATAACCGGCGAGCAGCGCCATGACGATCCAGGCGGTCGAATGGTCGCCGTTCGACATCCGATCGATCGCCCATTTCAGCGCATAGGCGGCGCCATAGACCTGTACGACTTTGGACGCGACGACCAACAGCATCGCCACGACGATCCGCAACCGCTGTATCGGCGCATCGGCGGGCCACAGATAAGGGAGGAAGCGCCGAAGCGTCGGGATCAGCGGGCGATCCTTGGTCGGCGGGAGTTCGGTGGGCGGCATCGCCGCTTTATGTAGGGTGCCGCGGGCATTCAGGGAACCGTCATCATGCCCCGTCGATTATAGACGCGACGGAGGAAGACATGGGTTCTGTATTCTACGTCATCGCGATCATGGGCTGCGGCGATGGCCAGACGCAATGCGCGCAGCAGCGGATCGAGCCGGTCCGGTATTACAGCGCGGCGCAATGCCGGGCAGCGATGCCGGCGGCGCTGATCCGCAACACCGACATCGATTATCCGACCATCACCGCGGCGTGCCGCCAGGTCGGCCAGTCGATGGCGGCCAATAACAAGGCACAAGCGCGCCGCAGCTAAGCTGGTATGGGGCGCGTCGCCCCGGTAATGATGCTCCCAGTACAGCCAGGGGACGTCATGCGCAGGATAATCGGCACCATCGTCGGGTTGGTACTCGCCATTGCGCTGATCGACGGTGCCTGGGAACTCGCCGAACGTTGGTTCCCAGCCGCGATCGCTGCCGACGCCAGCGCCCAGGAAATGCTAGCGCGCTTCGTCATGGCGATGCCGCTCGCCGGCCAGGGGATCATCGCTGTAGGCTGGTTCCTCGCCGGGCTGGTCGGCGCGTTCGCCGCGCTGCGGATCGGCCAATGGCGGCCCGGCGGATGGATCGTCGCGCTCGTTTTGGTGGCCGACGGCGTATGGAACCTGATCCAGCTGACGCAACCCTTGTGGCTACAGGGCGCCACCCTGATCCTGCCGCTTGCCGGCATGTGGCTGGCCGAATGGCATTTTCACCGCGCTCGGCCGGGCGATCCCTTAATCAACTAACTCAGCGTCCGCGCCGCGGCGGATCGGCAGCGACCAGCGGATCTGGTCGCGCAGCATCGCCTCGAGATCCTCGGCGCCGACATTGTGCGCGGCGGCGCGCTTCCGAAGCAAGGTCAGCAAAAGCCCCGCGCGTGTCGGCGGCGGCGCGGGTTCGGCGCGGCCGCGCTGTAAAGCGCGCGAGAACTTCACGGACAATTTCGTCATAATGGGTAAGCTAGGCTGTCGGGCTTGCCGAGTCCTGACCGAGCAGGGTTTACGCAGGACTAACCGCGCCGCCGCCTCCACAGATCCGGATCGCGCGACGCGACGGGATAGAGCCGGTTGCGCTGCACCGCCTGGCCGAGCGCCCGCGCGATCCAGCCGATCTTGGCGGCCGTCGAGGTGCCTGCGCGATGATCCCAGGCATGGTCGCCGCGCGCGACGACCTCGCGTCCGATCGCGCCATAGATGCCCGCCGCCGCCAGCACGGCCCAAGCCGATCGCAGGCCGAGTCGCCGCGTGCCGATACGAGCGCTCGCTTCGAACGCGGCCGCGCGATCGACCAGGCGCCGTGCCATCACCGTCAGGCGCGGGCGAAACGGCGGCTTCATGTGCTGTCCGGGCGGTATGTCCATCTCCGCCAGCCACTCCTGGGGCAGGTAGCAGCGCCCGCCGCGATCATCTTCCTCGATATCGCGTGCGATATTCGCCAGCTGGAACGCCATGCCCAGGTCGCAGGCGCGGTCGAGCGTGTCCTCGTCGTCGGGCGATACGCCCATCGCGATCGCCATCATGCAGCCGACCGCGCCGGCGACATGATAGCAATAAAGATAGAGATCGTTCTCGCTGCGCGGTCGCCAGTCCTCGAGATCGAGGCGGAATCCTTCGATCAGGTCATAGGCGAAACGGTGCGGCACCCGTGTTTCGGCGGCGACGATGCGGAGCGCGTCGAACGCAGGATCGCCGACCATCTCGCCGGCCAGCGCGGCATCGGTCATCGCGCGAATCTGCGCCAGCCGCGCGGCGGGATCGGGCACGACGGAGAGGTCGTGGCCGAATTCCTGTCCATCGGCGAGGTCGTCGCAGCGCCGGCACCAGGCATAGAGCAGCCAGGCACGCTCGCGCGTCTTGCGGTCGAACAGCATAGACGCGGCGGCAAAGCTCTTTGAGCCCCGCGCGATCGATTCGCGCGCGGTCGCGACGATCGCCGCGCGGCTGGGAAGCTCGCCGTTGGCGGTCATGTCCTCGTCCGTTCGTGTCGGGCGAAGGATGGAGCGCTCACAGGTCTTTCGCGCCGATCTGCCCGATCGTGGTGGCGGGTTGGAACGCGGCCATCTTGTCGAGCAAGTCGGGCAACGTATCGGCGACGATCAGCAGCTCCCGGTGCTGCGGCCGGACGAAACCGACCCGGGCCATCGTCTCCCAGAATTCGATCAGCCCGTCATAATAGCCGTCCAGGTTGAGCAACCCGACCGGCTTGGCGTGATAGCCGATCTGCGCCCAGCTCAGCGCTTCCCACAATTCGTCCATCGTGCCCGTCCCGCCGGGCAGGGTCACGAAACCATCGGACAGGTCGGTGAACGCCTGTTTGCGCTGGTGCATCGTGCCGACGACATGGAGTTCGGTCAGGCCCTTATGCGCGACCTCTGCGGCCACCAGGGCTTCGGGAATGACGCCGATCACTTCGCCTCCCGCGGCGAGTGCCGAATCGGCAATCGCGCCCATCAGGCCGAGACGCCCGCCGCCATAGACCACGCCGATGCCGCGCTCGGCCAATGTGCGGCCGACTTCGCGAGCGTTCTCGACATAGCGCGGATCGCTGGGCGAAGCGGAGCCGCAATAGACCGCGAGACGGTTCATCATTCCTGCCCGGAACGGGGAGGGGGACCAGGACGCGAAGCGGCGTGGTGGAGGGGGCCCAGCCCCAATCGAGCAACAGGCAAGGAGGTGACCACAGGACGGGGCCCCTCCACCATGCTTCGCATGGTCCCCCTCCCTGTGCCGGGGAGTATTTGGCAGGTCGTCATCACTTCTGCTCCAGCATCAATTTGGCGGTCGCCTTGGCGCTCATCACCACGCCGGGAATGCCCGCGCCGGGATGGGTGCCGGCGCCGACGAAATAGAGATTGGGGATGTTCGCGTCGCGATTGTGGACGCGGAAAAAGGCCGACTGGGTCAGGATCGGCTCGAGGCTGAAGGCGCTGCCGAGGTGCGCGTTGAGGTCGTGCGCGAAGTCTGACGGCGCGTAGCTGAACTTGGTGACGATCCGCTCGTGAATGTCCGGGATCAGCCGCGCGCCGATCTCATCGAGGATGCGCTTCTCCAGGATCGGTCCGATCTCGTTCCAGTCGACCGGGAACTTGCCGAGATGCGGTACGGGGGCGAGCGCGTAGAAGGTCGAATGCCCGTCGGGCGCCAGGCTGGGATCGGTCACCGTCGGGTGATGGAGATAGAGCGAGAAATCCTCGGCCAGCACGCCATGGTCGTAAATGTCGGCGAGCAATTCGCGATAGCGCGGGCCGAACAGGATCATGTGGTGCGGAATGCCCGGCCAAGTGCCTTTGATACCGAAATGGACGACGAACAGAGAGGGCGACCAGCGCTTGCTCTCGAGCCGGCCGACGCGGCGCTGTGCGCTGCGCGATCCCGCCAGCAGGTCGCGATAGGAATGCATCACGTCGGCATTGGTCGCGACCGCATCGGCCTCGCCCGACCATCCGCTGGCGGTGACGATGCCGGTCGCGTGGTCGCCCAGCGTCTCGATCCTTGCCACCGGATCGCCCAGCCGCAAGGTGCCGCCCAGCCGCTCGAACAAGGCGACCATGCCGGCAACCAGTTTGTTGGTCCCGCCGCGCGCGAACCACACGCCGCCATCGCGTTCGAGTTTGTGGATCAGCGCATAGATCGCGCTGGTGGTCATCGGATTGCCGCCGACCAGCAAGGTGTGGAAGCTCAGCGCCTGGCGCAGTTTCTCGTTCTTCACGAAGCCCGAGACGACCGAATACACCGATCGCCATGCCTGGTAACGCATCAATGCGGGCGCGGCGGCGACCATCTGGCCGAAGTCGAGGAACGCGGCCGAGCCGAGCTTCTCATAGCCTTCGCGATAGACGTTGCCCGAATAGTCGAGAAAGCGGCGGTATCCGGCGACGTCGTCGGTGTTGAGCCGCGCGATCTCGGCATGGAGCTGGGCGTCGTCGTTCGAATAATCGAAGCTGGTGCCGTCACGCCAGTTGAGCCGGTAGAAGGGCATGACCGGCATCAGCTCGACATCGCGCGCAATGTCCTGCCCGGTCAGCGCCCATAATTCGTGGAGCGCCGCCGGATCGGTGATGACGGTCGGGCCTGCATCGAACGTGAAACCGTCACGTTCCCAGAAATAGGCACGGCCGCCGGGCTTGTCGCGCGCTTCGACGATGGTCGTCGCGACTCCGGCCGATTGCAGCCGGATCGCCAGCGCGAGCCCGCCGAAACCGGCGCCGACGACGATCGCGCGCTTCATGCGTGCTGCCTGCGGATTGCCGCGATCGCGCGGCCGACCGGCACCGGGGGTTTGCCGCTCAGGATGCGGGCCTTGTCCATCACGCTCGATCGTCCCGCATAGAATCGTCCTATAAGGCCCGGACCCAGCCGATAAAAGCGTTCGAGGATGCGGTAACGCTCTTCGGGCTCGGCGGCGCGGAACAGCATGGCATCGAGCGTACGGTAAAAGGTACGGTCGGCCCAGGCGCTGCTCGCCATGCCATAGGTCAAATCGTACAAAGCCGGGGTAGAAAGGTCGCTCGCCACGGCAATCCGCGCCGCCAGCCGCACCGCATCGGGCAGCGAATAGCCTGTGGTCGGGTGGAACAGTCCGGCGCGGAGACCCGCCTTGGGCACTTTCGCACCGCCCGCGCGCCAGAACGCGTCGAAATCGCCACCGATCGCAACCGGCAGCGCGCCGGTTTCCTCACGCGACACCGCTTCGGTCACCCAACCCCGGCCCAGCGCATATTCGTGGATCCGGTCGACCAGCGCGTCGCGATTGATCGTCGGCGTGTCGCTGTAATAGGTGTCCTCGACGAACATCCGTGTCGCAGTAAAGGGCAGCGAATAGACGAAGCGATAGCCGTCGATCTGCTCGACCGTCGCGTCCATGATTGTCGGCCGCGTCACGTCGTGCGGCTCGGCCAACAGCAACTCGCGCCCGACGAATTTCTGCCAGCCGAGATCGAGCGCCGACATGTCGCCCGGCCCGCGCGCGTCGATAATCCCCTTGGCCTCGATCCGGTCGCCATTCGCCAGCACCACCGCGGTGGTGCCGACCCCCAGCGCCTTTTGCGCGATCAACTGGCCGGGGGCGAGGCTCGCGCGCACCACACGATCGAAGCGTTCGGACTCGATCGAATAATAGCTCGACGAAAGCGTCCGGGCATGCGCCGGAAAAGCGACTTCGTAACCGCGCCAGCCATAGGAAACGAGCGGCGCGGCGAGCCAGCGATCCTCTTTGGCGACGTCGCGCTCGAAGAACGACCAGACATGGTCGCCGCCGATTTGCGGGCTCGCCTCGATCAGCCTGAGATCGAGGTCGGGCCGCCTCCTGCGCAACGCGAGCACGATCAATCCGCCCGCCAGTCCGCCGCCGACAATCGCTAGGTCACACTCAACTTGGCCTGCCATGACGAATCGCTACCCGTTTTGGTCGGGAGCGCAACCCATGGAGCGAGGCGTTTGAGCCGCTTGGACGAATCGCCTGTGGACAGATCGTGCTTAGAGAGTTTTTTGAAAACTCGCGGTAGAGCGAGTTTTAAAGCGGTGCCGGCCCACTCCCCCACCCGACCTCCCATAAAATATCCTGATTGGGCGGTCGGGTGGGGGAGTGGGCCGGCACCGCGAAATGCGCCGCGGCGCATTTCCAAACGACCCCTCAAGCCGCCTGGCGCAGCGGCATTTCGGTCGCCATTGCCGCGGCGACCGAGGGCCGCGCGCGCATCGCGGCGCGCCATGCCTTCAACCCCGGCCAGTCCTCCAGGCTCAACCCGGCAAATTCGGTCCAGTTGAGTACCGCGAGCAGATAGGCGTCGGCGACCGAGAAGCTGTCGAGCAGATAGTTGCGCCCGGTCAAATGCGCCTCGAGCAGCCCGAACCTCTTGGCGACCAGGTCCCGCGACCACTCGCGCGCACCCTCTGTCGAATGCCGCGACATCAGCGGCGCGAACACGCCCTTGTGGATCTCGGTCGAGATGAAGTTGAGCCATTTGGTCAGCTCATAGCGCTCGCGCGTGTAAGGCGGCGGCGCCAGCACGCCTTCGGCGGCGAGATCGGCGATATAGGTCAGCACCGCCGGCCCCTCGGTCAGGGTCACGCTGCCCGCTTCCATCGCCGGGACATAGCCCATCGGGCTGATCTCGCTGAAGGCGCGGCCGTCGGGCAATGTGCCGTCCGGTACGACCTGAATGAAATCGGCATCCAGTTCGGCTTCGTTGATCGCGATGCGAGTCGCCAGGCTGCAGGCGAAGGGGATGAAATAGAGCTTCATGACGATCCTCCTGGGGGCTTGTTTATTTTTGTACCAATCCGCATAAATAATCCCGACGTCAAGGATTCTTTGCAAGTTGGTACAAAATTCAGAAAACAGGCCTCGCCGCGGGCGGCCACGGAGCTTCGATGCGGGAGAGGTGCTGGGGGCTGCCACCGAGCGCTTTCGGACGCGTGGTTATGCGGGCACCTCACTCGACGATCTGGTCGACGCGACCGGCCTGCAGCGCCCCAGCCTCTACGCCGCGTTCGGCGACAAGCGCGCGCTCTATTTGGCGTCGCTCGAGCGCACGATCGACCGCGCCGGGCGCGCCCTCGATCAGTTGATCGAGGCCGACCTGCCGCTCGAGCAGAGCCTGAAAGTGATGTTCCGCGCCGTGATCGACGGCTTCCTGACGGGCGAGACCGGGCCGTCGGGCTGCATCATGGTGTCCACATCCGCTACGAGCGCGGTCGACGATGCCGAGATCCGTGCCCGGCTGGCGGCCTTCGTCAAGCTGGAGGATGACAAGATCGAGCAATTGCTGGTGGCGCGCGGCGATCCGCTCGCGGCGGCGCATGCGCGTGTGGCGACCTCGGTGATCCACTCGCTCAGCGTGCGCGCCCGCGCCGGCGCCACGCGCGATGAACTCGAGACACTGGCGGCGGATTGCGTCGCGCTGATCGCCCGGTGACGGCGGTCGATCCTTGCCCTAGCGTCCGGACGTGATCCGTCATTCTCTCCCCGTCGATCGCCGTGCCTTGATCATCGCGATCGGCGTCATCGCCCTGTTCGCCGCGATCGAGATCGCCTGGGGACGCCCGCCGATCTGCCCGTGCGGCCATGTCGCCTTATGGGCCGGCGACCCGAACAGTCCGGAGAACAGCCAGCAATTGAGCGACTGGTATTCGCTCAGCCATATCATTCACGGCTTCCTGTTCTACGGCCTGCTCTGGTCCGTCCTGCCCGGACGACTGCGCCTCTGGGCGCTGCCGCTGGCGGTGATGATCGAAGGCGGCTGGGAATTGCTCGAAAACTCGCCGATCATCATCGACCGATACCGCGCGGCGACGATCGCGGTGGGCTATTCGGGCGACTCCGTCCTCAATTCGATGAGCGACATCGCCATGATGATGATCGGCTTCGCGATCGCGCGACGGTTGGCGGTTTGGGGAACGGTAGCGCTGGCGATATTCTTCGAACTGCTGGCGCTGGTGGTGATCCGCGACAATCTCACGCTTAACGTGCTGATGCTGGTCCATCCGGTCGACGCGATCCGCGTGTGGCAGGCGGGCAGCTGACCTCGTTTCAGCGTCGCTGGGACCCGCGCCGCACCGCCAATCCGGCCCCGCTCAATAATAATAGCTGCCGGTCTTCAGGCATTTCTGCCAGTGCGACATCGCGCGTATGCGGCAGGTGCCGTCGGAACACAGTGCCATATCGGCCTGGTATTTCTGCGCGCATTCCTTCTTGTCGCCCTTGCCGGCCATCGCCGCCGATGTCGTGTCCGCCTTGGCGCTGGGCGGGCCGAGCAGCGCCTTCATCTCGGGCGAACTGGCATAATCCGCCGGGATTCGCCCGGCGGCGTCGCGCAGCGAGCGGCTCGCGCCATGCGCGAGCAACACCTTGGCCGCCTCGATGCGATCGCGGGAAGCGGCGGTGTGGAGCAGGCCGGACCCGACATCGTCCTTCTGGTTGGCGCCGACGCAATCCTCCAGCAACAGCGCGAGCTCGTCGGGATGGTTGTACCAGATGTCGTCGCGTGCCCTGAGGACCGGCCGCATCGCCGCCGACCGGCCGTTATTGGCGCGCTCCGCGACGACCGCGGCGCACGAGCCGTTCGCGCCGCCAGCCGCCGCCACCGGCTCGTCCGCGGGGCGTGTCGACACCATCGCCGGCGCCTGCATCGCCTTGGCCAGCACCGCCTTGACCATCGTGCCGGTGGCGACGTCATAGGGTTTCAGCCCGGCGGCGGTCTTCAGATTAGGGTTCGCACCGCGCGTCAGCAGCGCATTGACCATCTCCAGATTGCCGGCATCCGCGGCGGAGTGAAGCAGGGTATAGCCTTCCTCGCTCTGCATATTGATGTCGAACTGGCCGCTATCGACGATCGCCAGCGCATCGGCATTGTGCTTGATCGTGATGTCATATTGCGCGGTGACGAAGGGGTCCGCCTGGGCCCGCAATCCTGACGCCATCCCCGATCCGGCCAACGCGGCGGCCAGCGCCCAACCCATCATCCGCTTCATCACCCGTCCCCCGCTGCCCGTTATGCGCGGGATATGGACGCGATTTCAGCGGGCTACCTTGGAATAAACTGACAAAAGGCGAACCTCATTGCAGGCCCAGCGGCAGCGGCTTCAATAGCGCAGGGCAATGGCGTACCACGGGGCCGTGACCATGCTTGCCGCCATCACATTGTCTGCCATCGTCATGACGCTGATCGTCGGGCTGCGCTACCTGGCCAGCAGTGGAGCGTTCGCGCTCGCGACGCGCGCGGTGCGGCCGGGGCTCTATGCCGGGCTCGACAAGCAGATCCGGCGAGAGATCGCCTGGAGCCTCGCGTCTGCAGCGATCTATGGCGTGCCCGCGGGGGTGGTCGCCTGGGGGTGGCAGAACCGCGGATGGACGCGAATCTACGCCGATCTCCACGCCTTCCCGCTCTGGTATCTGCCGCTATCGGTGCTGCTCTACCTGATGGCGCACGACACCTGGTTCTATTGGACGCATCGCTGGATGCATCGTCCGGTGCCGTTCCGGCTGGCGCATGCCGTCCACCATGCCAGCCGCCCGCCGACCGCCTGGGCGGCGATGGCGTTTCACCCGATCGAGGCGCTGACCGGGGCGATCGTCATCCCGGCTCTGGTCTTCGTGATCCCGATCCATATCGGCGCTTTGGCCTTTGTGCTTGGAATCATGACGCTTATGGGGGTGACCAATCACATGGGGTGGGAAATCTTTCCGCGCTTCCTGTGGCGGGGACCATTGGGTGCATGGCTGATCACCGCCAGCCATCATCAACGGCATCATGCCGAGTATAGGTGTAATTATGGGCTCTATTTCCGCTTCTGGGATCGCCTCTGCGGCACCGACCGCGGGGTCGGCGGGTTCGCGCGCGGCGAAGGCCGGCGCCATGATCGTGCTGGGGGTGCTGCTGCCGGCGGCGGCGCCGGTGGCCAGCCCGGCGGCCAATGAGCTCGGGAGCCTGGAGATCGATGTCGCCGGTATGCGCTCGGCGCGGGGCCTGATCCGCGTCTGCCTGACCGCCGATCCCAAGAATTTCCCCGGCTGCGTCGACGACAAGCGCGCCGTCACGCGATCGGTCCCGGCGGGCCAGCATATCATCCGGTTCGACGGCCTGCCGCCCGGCAATTACGCCGCGGCGCTGATCCATGACGAGAATTCGAACGCGAAGCTCGACACGCTGATGGGAATACCACGCGAAGGTTTCGGGTTCAGCCGCAACCCGCCGATCGGCTTCGGACCGCCGCGCTTCACCGCCGCCCAATTCGCACTGGGCGGCGTTGCCGAAACGCAACAGGTGACGATGCGCTATATGCTTTAGTATCTGGCGCACGGACACAAAACGCCCGGGTGGCGTTGCTTTACCCAAACGTCATCCTGATCGGAGCCTGCCCCGTGCGTCTTTTGCTGATTGCCCCCGCCTTGTTGCTCGCCGCGCCCGCCTTTGCGCAGGACGCCAGTCCGCCGCCACCCGCCGCGCCGGAACAGCTCGATACCGGCAAGGACACCGGCAAGGACACCGTCACGGTCGGTGCCGGAGCGGTCTATATGCCCGATTACGAAGGCGCCGATCATTCGGGCTTCACCGCAGTGCCCGCGGTGATCGGATCGGTATCGGGATTCAATTTTCAACTGATCGGCAATCGTTTTTCGGCCGACCTCATCCCCAACAAGCCCGGTCCCAATTGGGATTTGCAGGCGGGCCCGGTCGTGGTGCTCGACCTCAATCGCTCGTTGCTATCGTATATCGACGATCCCCGCGTCCGCGCGCTGGGCAAGCGCGACCGCTCGCTCGAAGTCGGCGGCTATGTCGGGATCGGCAAGACCGGCGTGATCACCAGTCAATACGATCAGCTGTCGGTTTCGGTCAGCTATCGCAAGGGCGTGACCGGTGCCCAGCGCGGCGCGATCTGGTCGCCGACGATCAATTACCTGACCCCGCTCAGCCGCAAGGCGGCGGTCGGTCTGTTCGCATCGGCCGAACATGCCGATCGCGACTATGGCCGCGCCTATTTCGATGTCGACGCAGCGGGTAGCCTGGCGAGCGGCCTCCCGCAGTTCAACACTCGCGGTGGGTGGAAGAGCTGGACCGCGGGCGGCTTCGCCACGGTGGCGCTGACCGGCGACCTGCTCCACGGCTTCAAGCTGGTGGCGGGCGGGACATACAAGCGCCTGCTCAACGACTTCGCCGACTCGCCGATCGTCTCGATCGCCGGCAACCGCAACCAGTGGTTGGGCGGAGCGGGGATCGCGTACACGTTCTAGGTGCGGGCGTCTTCGGATTGCGTCAGCAATCCGAAGACTCGCCGCGGCGGCCAGCGACCGTCGCGTAGCGGCGGGCGTCTGACGTCGCGGTCGACCCGCGCTTGAGGAACGCACGCGATGGCGCGGCTTTCTGAAGGCTGGTCCAGATCAGTCAAATAAATCGACATCCGCTGCATCCTTGCGGATCGCGGCTTCGTACCTGTCGTACCGGCGCTCCAAGGCGGGGCGTGCGGTGCGATGCATTGGGGCATCGTGCATCCGTGAAACGCCCTGCCATCTCAGCCGTGAAGGAGTGTCCGTTACCCGAACAGAGAGGATGAACGATGGCAGACGATCTACAAGTGATCGACGTGTTGGACGCCCGCGTCAAACGACGCGGCGAACGGCGCGACTTCTTCAAATCTGCCATTGGAGCCGCCGCGGTCGGCGCCGGGATGATGGCCGCCGGGCGCCCGGCCTTCGCGCAGAGCGTGACCGACGCCGATGTGCTCAACTTCGCGCTCAACCTGGAATATCTCGAGGCGCAATTCTATTCCTATGCCGCGACCGGCATGGGCCTTCCCGCCAACATGCTCGACGGCACCGGCACGCAGGGCGGCGTCGTTGGCGGGACGAAGGTCAATTTCACCGATCCCGTCGTCTCCGCCTACGCCCAGGAAATCGCCAAGGACGAGGTCGCGCACGTCGCGTTTCTGCGCTCCGCTTTGGGCGGGGCCAAAGTCGCCCAGCCAGCGATCGATGTCGGCGGGACAGACCCCAACGGCGCCTTCAGCACCGCGGCGCGGGCCGCTGGACTGGTGGGTCCAGGCGTTGCCTTCAATCCCTATGCCAGTGACGAGAACTTCCTGCTCGGCGCGTTCATCTTCGAAGATGTCGGCGTGACCGCGTACAAGGGCGCCGCGCCGCTGATCACCAACAAGACCTATCTCGAAGCGGCCGCCGGCATCCTTGCCGTCGAGGCCTATCACGCGGCGATCGTGCGCACGACGCTCTACGGCAAGGGCATCGCGACGCCGAGCCTGCGTACTGCGGCCGACCTGATCTCCAACGCGCGCGACAGCCTCGACGGGTCGAGCGACGATGACCAAGGCATCTCGCCGGTCGGCGGACTGGGCGGCACGGGATCGAACATCGTCCCGCTGGACGCCAACGGCCTCGCCTACAGCCGGACGACGGGCCAGGTGCTCAACATCGTCTATCTCAACAAGAATGCCGTCGGCATGGGCGGCTTTTTCCCGGCGGGGGTCAACGGCCTCATCAAGACCAGCGCCAACAACGCCTGACAGCGAGCGAAAGGAGATTTGCAATGATCGAACAGACCAAAGCGCTCGCCCTCATCGAGGCGACCGAAGCACGCCGGGCCGACCGGCGGCGATTCCTGACCATGGCGGGTGGCGGCGCCGCGGCGCTCGGCGGCCTCGCCTTGTTGTCGGGTTGCGGCGGCGACAACGGCTCTTCCTCGTCGATGCCACCGTCAACGCCGACGCCGACTCCTGCCCCTACCCCCACGCCGACCGCGGTTACCGATGTCGACATCCTCAATTTCGCGCTGAACCTCGAATATCTCGAGGCGCAATTCTACAGCTATGCGGTGACCGGCGCGAGCCTGCCTGCCAACCAGCTCACCGGAAGCGGCGTGCAGGGCGGGGTAACGGGCGGCCGGGCGGTGCCGTTCAGCGATCCGGTGGTGCAGCAATATGCCCGGGAGATCGCCCAGGACGAAACCGCGCACGTCGCCTTTCTGCGCAGCGCGATCGCTTCGGCCGGTGGACAAGCGGTGGCGCAACCGGCGATCAATATCGACGGCGGCATGGCGGGCGCCTTTACCGCGGCGGCCCGCGCGGCCGGGGTGATCGGCCCGGCCGATACGTTCGACCCTTATGCCAGCGACGAAAACTTCCTGCTCGGCGCGTTCATCTTCGAGGATGTCGGGGTGACCGCATATAAAGGCGCCGCGCCGCTGATCACCAACAAGACCTATCTCGAAGCGGCCGCCGGCATTCTTGCTGCGGAGGCCTATCATGCCGGACTGGTACGGACGGTGCTCTACCGCAAGGGGATCGCCAGCCCTACGCTCAAACTGATCGAGAATGCCGGCAAGATCAGCGACGTGCGGGATGCGGTCGACGGACCCGACGATCTCGACCAGGGAATCGCGAGTCCCGATGGTGGCGTTACCTCCAACATCGTGCCGACCGACGCCAACGGTCTCGCCTTCAGCCGCAACACCGGCCAGGTGCTGAACATCGTCTATCTGTCCAAGTCGATGCTCTCGTCGGGCGGGTTCTTCCCGGCGGGTGTCAACGGCACGCTCCGGGTTAGCGCCGCAAGCTGATCCGTCGGGCACCAGGCTAAACTCCCAACTCGGGCCGCGCGCCGCCTCTTCATCGCGCGGCCCTTTCTTTTGTTTCCACAAGCGCCTAGCTTGAGTCATCCCCGGGGGACCGCTCTGTCGCGGTTGAGAGGGAGGCCGCAGCCTCCGACCCGCTGAACCTGATCCGGTTGAGACCGGCGGAGGGAGTGGGCGGCTTTCACTCGAAATCCGTGTCCTCGCTCCGATCAACGGAGTGAGTATCCATGGCCGACATCCCCGCGCGCACCGAAATCGGCGTGACCACCGGTCCCATCCGAGGCAGCCGCAAGATTCATGTCGGACCGCTTAAGGTCGCCATGCGCGAGATCGACCTCGAGCCCGGCTGCGGCGAGCCGCCCCTGCGCGTCTATGACACGTCGGGCCCCTATACCGACCCCAATGCCCGGATCGACATCCAGGCCGGCCTGCCCAATCTCCGCCGCCCATGGATCGAAGCGCGCGGCGACGTCGAAAGCTATGACGCGCGGCACGTCCGGCCCGAGGATAACGGCCAGCTCGGCCCCGATCGCTCGGGCGGCGTCGATCCCTTCCCCAATGTCGTCAAGCGTCCGCTGCGCGCCAAGCCGGGGATGAACGTCAGCCAGATGCATTATGCCCGCCGCGGCATTATCACGCCCGAGATGGAATATGTCGCCGAGCGCGAGAATCTGGGTCGCGCGCGCCTCGCCGAATACAAGCGCGACGGTCAGGATTGGGGCGCCGCCATCCCCGATTACGTCACCCCCGAATTCGTCCGCGACGAAATCGCGCGCGGCCGCGCGATCATCCCCAACAACATCAACCACCCTGAGTCCGAGCCGATGGCGATCGGCCGCAATTTCCTGGTCAAGATCAACGCCAATATCGGCAATTCGGCCGTCGCCTCCAACGTCGCCAGCGAAGTCGACAAGATGGTCTGGTCGATCCGCTGGGGCGCCGACACGGTCATGGACCTGTCGACTGGCCGCAACATCCACGACACGCGCGAATGGATCATCCGCAACTCGCCGGTGCCGATCGGCACCGTGCCGATCTATCAGGCGCTGGAGAAAGTCGGCGGCGTCGCCGAGGACCTGACCTGGGAAGTCTTCCGCGACACGCTGATCGAACAGGCCGAACAGGGCGTCGACTATTTCACCATCCATGCCGGCGTCCGCCTGCCCTACGTGCCGCTGACCGCCAAGCGCGTCACCGGCATCGTCAGCCGCGGCGGATCGATCATGGCGAAATGGTGCCTGTCGCACCACAAGGAGAGCTTCCTCTACGAGCGGTTCGACGAGATCACCGAGATCATGAAGGCGTACGACATCGCCTATTCACTGGGCGATGGCCTGCGCCCCGGATCGATCGCCGACGCCAATGACGAAGCGCAGTTCGCCGAGCTCTACACGCTGGGCGAGCTGACCAAGCGCGCCTGGGACCAGGACGTCCAGGTGATGATCGAGGGCCCCGGCCACGTGCCGATGCACAAGATCAAGGAGAATATGGACAAGCAGCTCGAGGCGTGCGGCGAGGCGCCCTTCTACACGCTCGGGCCGCTGACCACCGACATCGCGCCCGGCTATGATCACATCACCAGCGGCATCGGCGCCGCGATGATCGGCTGGTACGGCACCGCGATGCTTTGCTACGTGACGCCCAAGGAGCATCTCGGCCTGCCCGACCGCGACGACGTCAAGGTCGGCGTGGTGACGTACAAGCTCGCCGCCCACGCCGCCGATCTGGCCAAGGGCCACCCGGCCGCCAAGATGCGCGACGACGCGCTCAGCCGTGCCCGCTTCGAATTCCGCTGGCGCGACCAGTTCAACCTGTCGCTCGATCCCGACACGGCGGAGCAGTACCACGACCAGACCCTGCCCGCGGAAGGCGCCAAGACCGCGCATTTCTGCTCGATGTGCGGGCCGAAATTCTGCTCGATGAAGATCACCCAGGAAGTGCGGGATTTTGCCGCCAAGCAGAATTCGGGGGCGGAGACGTTCATTGCCGCCGAGGAAGCGGAGGCGGGAATGGCGAAGATGAGCGAGCTGTACAACGAGACCGGGCGGGAGTTGTACATGGGGGCTGGGGGACGGGAGCACGATTGAGGGGAATGCTTCGAAGCGCGGGCGGTTTTGGGGGGGGGGGGGCTAACCGCTCGTTCGGCCGACCGGAAGGCCAAAGGATAGCGCTATTTTTTCCTCTTTAGCGGGGCTGGGATAAAATTTTCATCGTCGTCATAATCTTTTAGCAGTGCTGATGCCCAGTCATTTTGCTCTGGATTGAAGACAAGATCGATCGACTTAAATGAATTCCTATCATCGCAAATCACGTGAAATTTCGCGGAAAAGCAGCGCTTCCTTCTGGTTTCCGCATCGGAAAATCGAACAGTGCGTTCATCAGACCCTGGATGGAGAGAAAGCGCCAGCTCGAATGTGTCAGATGTAATTACGCCAAGCGTTACTCCAACACTTTCTCCCGGTGGAATCAGATCAATTGGTCGCTTCAGTTCGAATAACTCTAAGGAACTAAGCTCTAAATCGTCTTGGGCTGAGGAGGAGGTCCTGAAGTCTGAGACGAAGATACGAGTATTTTTGGCTACATTCCGGCCATGGTTTTCGAGATAGAATCCTAACTCTATCTCCCATGGCGTATCGGGGGGGTCGCCCGTATATGACGAGATTATGCCATCGCTATAATTTTTTGCCCTAAACCTCGGACGCCTTACGAAGTTGACCAGATTAAAAGATTGGGAGAGGGCGAAGCCCAATACCGCGCTGAATATGGATATCAGTATCTTATCCATTGTTGGCCCCCAGATATGTACTGATGTTGATCGAAACTTTCTAATATTCGTCGCGCAGATGATCTATTTTGACCGGCGAGCGCACGCTCAAATCGCCTGAATATCCTAAACCTAATAATGATACCGGCACTGCGCGATCTCCAGCGCCTGCGCCTCGTCCTTGCCGCTCACCCGATACACCAGCCGATGCTCGCGATTGATGCGGCGTGACCACCAGCCCGACAAATTGCCACCGAGCGGTTCGGGCTTGCCGGTGCCGCGGAACGGGTCGCGCAGGCATTCCTTTATCAGCGTGTTGACGCGGTCGAGCCCGCGTTGGTCGTCGCCCTGCCAGTGCAGATAGTCCTCCCAGGCGCGCGACGAGAAGACGAGCTTCACGGCTCGATCAATTGGCGTTCGCTGCCCTTGCCCGCATCGAGTTCGGCGACGCTGTCGAGCAACCGCTTCGCGTTGGCGGGCGATTGCAGCAGGTATAGCGTCTCCTCGATTGCCGCCCATTCGCTCTCGGAGACCATGACGACGCCTTCGCCCTTGGGACGGGTGATCGCGATCGGCGCCTTATCGGCGACGACGCGGTCGAGTACCGCCTTCAAATTGGCGCGGGTTTCGGAAACGCTCAGGCTTTGCATGACCGATATGTACCAAAATCTGTACAAATTTCAAGCCTGAGGGTTATGCCGGATGGAGAGCAATCCTTACCGCTCATCCCGATAAAACGGCCGATCCCCCGCCACCGTCACGCGCTCCATCCGCCGCACCGCCGGGAAATAGTCCGATGCCGCGTAATGCTGCGCGGCGCGGTTGTCCCAGAAGCCGATCGAGCCGGCGCGCCATTTGAAGCGGCATTGATATTCGGGGATCGCCGCCTGGGCGTAGAGGTGCTGGAGCAGCCAGTCGCTCTCCTTCGCCGACAGTCCTTCGATATGGCTGGTGAAGGCGGTGTTGACGTAGAGCGCCTGCTCGCCCGTCTCGGGATGCGTGCGGACCACCGGGTGGCTCTGCGGCGGGTATTTCTCGTGCAGCTCCTCCGGCCGCACGCCCAGCTTCTTCGCGAACACGCGGGCGATGTCGTGCGACGCGGTCAGCGTGCGGCACCAGTCCTGCAAGGCGGGCGACAGGCCGCGGAACGCCGCGCCCATGTCGGCGAACAAAGTGTCGCCGCCGACCTCGGGCACCTCGATCGCGCGCAGGATCGACCCGAGCGAGGGCTCGGCGCGCCACGTTACGTCCGAATGCCAGGCATTTTCGGTCCCGCGCGATTTCGGCCCGTGCGCGATGTGCAGCACCTCGGGATCGGGCTGGTCCTTGGGCGTCGCCGGATGGATTTCGAGCGCGCCGAAGCGGCGGGCGAAGGCGATATGCTGGGCGGCGGTGATGTGCTGGTCGCGGAAGAAGATCACCTTGTGCTTCAGCAAGGCGGCGCGAATGTCGGCGATGACCGCGTCGTCCTGTTCCTCGGCCAGGTCGATGCCGTGGATCTCGGCGCCGATCTGCGGCGTCAGCGGGGTGACCGTAATGCGCGTCAGCACGCGCGGCGATGCGATCTCGTTCATCCGCACCTCTCCTGTCCTTATCTTGCAAGCATTTAGCGGCGCGGCGGGCGCCCGAGTCAAGCGGGGGTTGCGGCATCGCGCCGGGTCGAGCACCCAATGTGGCGAACCGCCGGACCGTATGGGGCCGGCGCGATCAGCCAGACCGGAGTCCGCCTTGCCCCACCTCGCCCATGTCGCCCTGATCGTCCGCGACTATGACGAAGCGCTCGCTTTCTACGTCGGCAAACTCGGCTTCACGCTGATCGAGGACAGCTACCAGCCCGAACAGGACAAGCGCTGGGTGACGATCCGGCCGCCGGGCGCGCCGGAAGGCGCCACCACCATCCTGCTCGCGCGGGCCTCCAATGAGCATCAGGCGAAATACATTGGCGATCAGGCCGGCGGGCGGGTGTTCCTGTTCCTCGCCACCGACGATTTCGAGCGCGATCATGCCGCCTTCACCGCCGCCGGGGTCGAGTGGGTGCGGCCGCCGGCGACCTATGATTATGGGCGGGTCGCGGTGTTCAAGGATCTGTACGGCAATCTTTGGGACCTCATACAATTCTCGCCGGGGCATCCGAGCGCGGCCTAATTCCTCCCCGGAACGGCGAGGGGGACCATTGCGCAGCAATGGTGGAGGGGTCCCGCGCGGATCCCGCCACAAGCGAAACGGCCAGTGGATCGTGGGCCCCCTCCACCACGCGCTGATGCGCGCGGTCCCCCTCCCCGTGCCGGGGAGGATTTTTCGGCGCGCCATCAGGCGTTGAACCCTTCAACCCCTTGCGCGTTTCTCCACCCGACCGGGGGCTGGAGACACGCCATGCGCCTGCATTTCCTTGCCGTAGCACTAGCGCTGCTGCCTGCCGCCGCGATTGCCCAGGAAGAGACGACTCCGCCCCCGGACATCGCCGTCGAGACGATCGGGCTCAAGCCCGGCGAGGCCCGGACCTTCGTGCTGCGCCCCGGCGGGCACCATCAATTGCTCGTCCCCGCGGCGATCGACGATCCCGGCGCGATCTCGGTCACCTATACCGACAATGCGGGCAAATCGGCGATCACGGTCACCAGCGCGTCGGGCCCGATGACGTACAAGGTACTGTCCGATCCGACTGGGAGCGGCGGCTATGTCGACGCCGGAACCTTCACCATGCGCGGCAACGGCACGGCGACGACCGAAACCTTCGATCGCGATCTCGGCGCGATCGTCGTCGGCGAATTCACCCCGGCGAGTTGAGGAGCAAGCCCCCCGATCGTTGCGTCATCGATTCGACTCGTCGGGCCGGGCCAGCTCGGTTAGCCTGCGGGAATCGTCATCGATTTGGGGAAACGCGATGCTCACGAACCTCGGCCTGTCGCTATCGGCCTTTACCGAACTGCACGTCGTCATCAGCCTGGTCGGCATCGCCGCCGGACTGGTCTTCTTCGTCGCATTGGCCGGCGGGCGTTGGCTGTCGCTGATGAACGGCCTGTTTCTGGTCTTCACCATCCTGACCAGCGTCACCGGTTTCCTGTTCCCGCCCAAGCCGATCGGGCCGCCGTTCATCTTCGGCGTGGTGTCGTTGGTCGTGCTCGCGGTGGCGCTCTACGCGCTCTACGGGGGCAAGCTTGCGGGCGGATGGCGGCGCGTATTCCTGACAACCGCCTTGTTCGCGCAATGGCTCAACATGGTCGTGCTGGTGGTGCAGAGCTATCAGAAGATCCCCGCGCTCCACGCGCTGGCGCCGCTCGGCAACGAACCGGCCTTGTTGGCGACGCAAGGCGCGGTCGCGATCGTGGTCCTGTATCTCGCCTGGACGACGTTACGGCGCCCGGCCGCTTGATGGGCAAGCGAGGGGAGCGCGCTCGCGCTCCCCTCGGGTCGCGTGCCGCTCAGAGCACCTGGGCGTCGTGCTTCTGGCGATAGATGGCGCGGCTGGTGCGGTCCTGCATACGCTCGATGTGATAACGTTCGCGGCCGTTCAGTCCGCCGCCCGATGCGCGGGCGCGCGCTTCGTAATTGGCGATATGGCCTTCGCGGCGTTCGAGCCGATAGGTTTCGCGGGCGTTGAGCTGGCCCGAATTGACGCCGTTGGCGATGCGCTGTTGCTGGCGATATTGGCGCTGGTTGATCCGCGCCTCGGCCGGGGCGGCGGCGGTCAGGGCGGTCAGGCCGATCAGCGCGGCGCAAAAGAGCTTGGTACGCATGTCACTTCTCCTCTGGGATATCGTCCCCGCGAGGATCAACGAACCGGCGCGGCTTACCCTTCGGTCGTGCCGAACCGGTCAAATCCAACCCGGGGCGTGGACGATCTCGAGCTTGAGCCCGTCGGGATCGGCGAAGAAGACGGCGTAATAATCGCCCGAATATTCGGGATAATGCGCCGGCGGCTCGAGCACCGGGATGCCGTGTTCGACCAGCAAAGCGTGCGCGGCGTCGACCGCGTCGCGGCTCTCGACCCGCCAGGCGAGATGGTGCAGCCCCGGCGTATAGCGGTCGTGCGACCCGCCGCTGGTCGCGGTGCGGATGCCCAGCGAGGCGCCGAATGGCTCGCGCCCCTTCAAATCCCATTCGCAACCGTCGGGACGATCCTTGACCATAGTATAGCCGAGGAACTCGAGCACCGGGACATAGACGCGCCTGGCCGCGGCGACGTCGCTGACGCTCAGGTCGATATGGTGGAATGCACCGCGATTGGCGCGCGGATCGTCGGTCATGGATCGACTCCTTCATCCAGAGAACATATCATGAACATATCACCCGATTCGGAGGACTGTCATGCTCGTGCAAACGCTTCACCGCCTGTTCTTCGCCATCAAGCCGGCGATGCACGCCATTCCCGCGATCGAGGCGGCGCGCCGGCTCCATTGTCCCGGCCGCCCGGTCAGGAGCGAGCATCTCCATGTCACGATGGAGATATTCAACGACCATATCGGCCTGCCAGAACGGCTCGGCGATCGACTGATCGCGGTGGGTAACGATATCGACATGCCGGGGTTCCTGCTGTCGATGGGGCGCGTGGTCGGAACGACACGGTCGGTGGCGCTCAGGCCCAACGGCCGATCGACCGGACTCGCGCTGCTGCAGCGGGCGATCCGCGAGCTGGTGACCGATGCCGGGCTGGAGCCGCGCGACGGCTGGACCTTCAACCCGCACATGACGCTCGGCTATCGCGACGATGCGGCCTTCTCGCGCGCGATCGATCCGATCCTGTGGCAAGTCGAGGAATTGGTGCTGGTCCACAGCCATGTCGGCGAAACGCGGCATGACATTATCGGGCGATGGATGCTGTCGCCGGAACTGCCGTTGTTCCAGTGAGGGTGCCGGGGTCGTGCGCTCTCAAATCCTCCCCGGAACGGGGACGGGGAGAGGGACCGCGCGACGCAGTCGCGTGGTGGAGGGGGGCCCGCGATCCAGCAGCCTCATGAGGCGTTGCTTGTTTGTCGCGGGCCCCCTCCACCAAGCCGCTTCGCGTCTTGGTCCCCCTCCCCGTGCCGGGAAGGATTTAAGAATTGCGAATCACCCGATCGCCGGCAACGCCCAGTCGATCGGTTTCTCCCCATGCGCTTGCAGAAACGCATTGGCCTTGGAGAAATGGCGACAGCCGAGAAAGCCGGTATGCGCCGACAGCGGCGATGGATGCGGCGCGCGCAGGACGAGGTGCCGTCCGCCGCGCTCGACCGACTCGACGAACGCCGCTTTCTTCTGCGCGTGGCTGCCCCACAGCATGAACACCACCGGCTTTTCGCGCGCATTGACCAGCCGGATCACCGCGTCGGTGAAGCGTTCCCAGCCGCGCCCCTGATGCGAGGCGGCCATCCCCATCTGCACCGTCAGCACTGCGTTGAGCAGCAGCACGCCTTGCTCGGCCCAATGCTCCAGGAAACCGTGTCGCGCCGGCGGAATGCCGAGATCGGCTTCCATTTCCTTGTAGATGTTGACCAGGCTCGGCGGCGTGCGCGTCCCCGGCTTGACCGAGAAGCACAGCCCATGCGCCTGGCCGGGGCCGTGATAGGGATCCTGCCCGAGGATGACGACGCGGACATTCTCCAGCGGCGTCAAATCGAGCGCGCGAAACCATTCGGGCCCTTGCGGGAAGATCGCCTTGCCCGCCGCTTTCTCGGCGACCAGGAACGCGCGCAGGCTAGCCATATAGTCGCTGGCAAACTCGCCGCGCAGCGGGTCGAGCCAGCTCGGGTGGAGCTTGGGTTCGGCCATCGCCCGGCCTCAGCCCGCGCGCTCGAGCAGGGACTGATATTCGGGATGGCGCTCGATATAGGCTTTCACGAACGGGCAGATCGGCACGACCTTCAACCCCCGATCGCGCGCCGAATCGAGCGCCGCGCGGATCAGCTTCGACGCGACGCCGCGCCCTTCCAGCTTCTTGGGGACCAGGGTGTGGGTGAAGGTGATCGTGTCGCCCTCCAACTGGTAGGCCGCGATCGCACGATGGCCGTCGACCTCGAGCTCGAATTCGTTCTCGGCACGATTATCGATGATGCTATTCTCGGCCATTCCTGTTCTCCGCTGGCTAGAATTCCCGCTTAACGGTAGCACCGCGCCATGCAACCCAGCCGCCGCACCGTCCTCGCCTCGCTCGCCGCTATGCCGCTGATCGGCGCCGCGCCGGCGGGTCGCAACCGCGTCGTGCTGCTCGGGACCAAGGGTGGCCCGACGCCCAATCCGTTGCGCGCGGAGCCGGCGACGCTGATCGAGCTCGACGGCCGCGCCTGGGTGGTCGATTGCGGCAATGGCGTCGCCAACCAGCTCGCCAAGGCGGGCGTGCCGCTCGACCGCCTCGCGCGGATCTTCGTCACGCACAATCACAGCGATCACGTCGCCGATGTCGGCAATCTGATCGAGATCGCCTGGTCGTCCGGGCTCAAGACGCCGGTCACCGTCCATGGCCCGCCGCCGATCCGCCAGATCGTTCGCGATCAGCTTTCGGCTTTGTCCTATGACGTCGCCGTGCGGATCCGCGAGGAGGGGCGCGTCGCGCTGGAGCCGCTGGTCTCGGTCGATGAACGCGCGACGCCGGGGCCGGTGGTGCGCGATCGCGGGACGACCGTGACCTCGGCGCTGGTCGACCATGAAACGGTTGCGCCGGCCTTCGCCTATCGCTTCGAAACGCCAGGCCGCTCGATCGTGATCTCGGGCGACACGCGCTATTCGGACGCGCTCGTCGCGCTGGCCAAGGGCGCCGACCTGCTGATCCACGAAGCCATCTACGGCCCGGCCATCCCGCGTATGGCGGGCGAGAATGCGCCAGCGCTGGCCGACCATCTGCGCCGCAGCCATACGCTAGCCGAACAAGTCGGGCTGGTGGCGGCGCGCGCGGGTGTGAAGACGCTGGTCCTGTCGCATCTCGTCCCCGCCGCCGGCGTCAGCGACGCGATGTGGATCGCCGCGGTGCGCCGGAATTTCGCCGGGCCGGTGATGGTCGGGCGCGATTTGATGGAGGTGTAGGGGGATGTTTACGCGAACGATTGCGGCGCTGCTGATGCTGGCACCGGTGACGGCGGCCGCTCAGACGGTGATGATCAAGCGCGGCGAGACGGTGACCGTGGCGATCGATGAAAAGGGTGCGCGCGAGGTCGACCGCGCAGAGACCGCGCCGACCAATTTCGAAATTGTCGGCGCGGCTGAGGCGCAGCGCGGCGATTATGACCAGGCGACCGGCCCCAACTTCAAGGCAATGGGCGGAAATACCGGTTCGGCCGCGCTCGCGCCCAAGCCTGAACCGGGCAAGATCGTGGTGCGGTTCATCCGCACGCCTGGGAAGGACCAATCGCTGCTGTCGATTCAGAACGGCTATGGCCAAGCCCTGGTCTATCGCGCCGCGATGCATGTCGGGAAGAACAGCCAGCCGACCGACGTCTGCCTGGTCCTGCCGGGCGAGCTCGGCATCGAGCACTGGCCGTTCGCGATCGATGCGCTCGACCTGTCCGACCTGCGGCTGATCGCATGGAAGCCGGGTGATCCGATCCCATGCGCTTGAGATGCTCGACTTTGAGGTGGCGTGACGCGTAGGGCCGCCATGTGATCGATCCGACTTCCGTCCTTCATTCGACCTTCGGCTTCCCGGCGTTTCGCGGCGTCCAGGAATCGGTTGTTTCGCGCGTCCTGGCGGGGCAGAATACGCTCGCGGTGATGCCGACCGGGGCGGGCAAGTCGCTCTGCTATCAGCTGCCTGCGGTGATGCTCGACGGCACGTGCGTCGTGGTCAGCCCGCTCATCGCGCTGATGCACGACCAGCTGCGCGCAGCCGAAGCGGTCGGCATCCGCGCGGCGACGCTCACCAGCGTCGACGAGAATAGGGCGGAAACGCGCGGGCGGTTCTTGGATGGCGAACTCGATCTGCTCTATGTCGCGCCGGAACGCGCCTCGAACAGCGATTTCCGCGATCTCCTCGAACGCGGGCGCGTGGCGCTATTCGCGATCGACGAGGCGCATTGCGTCAGCGAATGGGGGCACGATTTCCGCCCCGATTACCGCCTGCTCCGCCCGCTGCTCGACCGTTTTCCGGGCGTCCCGCGGCTCGCGCTTACCGCGACCGCCGACGCGCATACCCGCGCCGATATCCTCGATCAGCTCGGCATTCCCCAGGAAGGGCTGATCGTCGCCGGGTTCGACCGGCCGAATATCCGCTATGCGATCAGCCCACGCGACAACACCACGCGCCAGATCGCCGATCTGATTGCCGAGACGCCCGGGCCCGGCATCGTCTATGCCCAGACCCGTGCGGGGACCGAGAAACTGGCCGAGGCCTTGGCCAAGACCGGCCGCCCGACGCGCGCTTATCATGCCGGGCTCGAACCGAAGATCCGGGCGAAGAACCAGGCCGATTTCGTCGCGTCGGAAGATATGGTGATCGTCGCCACGGTGGCGTTCGGCATGGGCATCGACAAGCCCGACGTGCGGTTCGTGGCGCATGCCGGCCTGCCCAAGTCGATCGAGGCCTATTATCAGGAGACCGGCCGCGCCGGGCGCGACGGCGATCCCGCGATCGCGCATCTGTTCTGGGGCGCTGACGACTTCGCCCGCGCTCGGCAACGGATCGGCGAGGTCGAGGCGGCGCGACAGCCTGGCGAGCGCGCGCGGCTCAACGCGCTGGGCGCTTTGGTCGAGACCGCGCAATGCCGCCGCAAATTACTGCTCGCGCATTTCGACGAGCGCGACGCACCCGATCGCTGCGGCAATTGCGACAATTGCCTCGCCCCGCCGGCTGCGGTCGATGCGACGAGGGTCGCGCAGAAATATCTCTCCGCGGTGTTCCGCACCGGGCAGAGTTTCGGCAGCGGTTATATCGAATCGATCCTGACCGGCCAGTCGAGCGAACGCAGCCTGATGAACGGGCATGAGGCCTTGTCGGTGTTCGGCATCGTCGATGGCGAGGAAGCGGCGTTGCTCCGCCCGGTCGGGCGCGCGCTGCAGGTCCGCGATGCGCTGCGTACCAATCCGCATGGCGGGCTCGAATTCGGTCCCGGCGCGCGCGCGATCCTCAAAGGCGGAGAGAAGGTCGAACTCGTCCTGCCGCCCAAGCGCGAGCGGCGGCGGCGCGGTGGTGCTACCGGCGGCGGCACCAACCCGATCGGCGATCCGCTGTTCGAAGCGTTGCGCGAGAAGCGCCGCGAACTGGCGAAGGAGGCGAGCGTGCCGCCCTACGTCATCTTCCACGATTCGGTGCTGCGCGCGATGGCGGAACTCAAACCGGGCACCCGCGCCGCGCTCGGGACGATTTCGGGCGTGGGCGAACGCAAACTCGACGCTTATGGTGACGCCTTCCTGCAAGTGATCCGGGAAGCGGCGTGAGTCTCTTTTTCAGCAAGCGATGAGGTCCCAGTGACGATGATCCGCAAGGTTGACGACAGCATTTCGGTGGCGCCGCAAATCTCGGTCGAGGATGTGGCGGCGATCAAGGCGGCGGGGTTCACGGGAATCGTCAACAATCGCCCCGATGACGAGGAAGCGGGTCAGATTCCGGGCGACGCGATCCGTGCCGCGGCGGAAGCGGCGGGGCTGAGCTACACGGCGATCCCGATTATCCATGCCGGGTTCAGCTATCCGCAGATCGCGGCGATGGCCGATGTGCTGGCGGATGCTGGGGGCCCGGTGCTCGCCTTCTGCCGCTCGGGCACGCGCTCGTGCAACCTGTGGGCGCTGGCCCAGGCCAAGAACGGCGCGGACGCTGACGAACTGATCGCGAAAGGTGCCGGCGCCGGGTACAATCTCGATGGCCTTCGCCCGCTGCTCGATCAGTTGAAGGCACAGGCATGACCCAGGCCCAGCTCGTCCAGCTCGCGGGGTCGATCATTGCGATCCTGGCGCTGGCCGGGGTCGCGCGCTGGCTCAAGCTGGGGGAGAGCCGGATCGCCACCGAGGACGACGCCCGCCGCTTCGCCGAAGAGGCATTGGCCGGGTTCGAGGGTGGCCGTGCGCTGATATCGGGCGACGGCAGCGCGGCTTTGGTCCAGGGACAAGGCACGATCGCGGTGCTCAAGCGCCACGGTGCGAAGGTCGCGGTGCGCCGGCTGGTGCCGCCGCTCCGGGTGCGCGAAGCGATAGAGGGCGCGACGGTCGATACCGGCGAAAAACTGTTCGGACCGGTCACTCTGTTCGGCATCACTGCCGATCAGGTTCGAGGGCTGGAAGCGCCACTTACACTAGTGTAAGCAACGGGTGAGGAAGCGGGCAAATATGCCCCAGAGGACCTGAATGCACGCGCCGCACTTGCCCGACATCGTCTCGCTCGCCGTGCCCGGCTTCGTGCTGCTGGTGCTGGCCGAGATGCTGGTCGCCTGGGCCAGGGACAAGAGCCGCTACGAACCGAAAGACACGCTGACCAGCCTGGCGCTCGGCACCGGCAGCACGGTTGCCGGGGCGATCACCGCGGGCGCGATCTATGCGCTGGCGACCTGGCTCTATGGCCATTTCCGCATCCTCGACCTGCCCAATCCCTGGGCCTGGTACTGGTTCGTCCTGTGCTTCGTGATCGACGATTTCGCCTACTACCTGTTCCACCGCTCCGCGCATCGCGTGCGCTGGTTCTGGGCGAGCCATGTCATCCACCACAGCTCGCAGCATTATAACCTGTCGACCGCGCTCAGGCAGACCTGGACCGGGTTCATCTCGATCTCCTTCCTCTTCCGCCTGCCGTTGTTCCTGGTGTTTCCGCCGGCGATGGTGCTCTTCGTCGGCGGGGTGAATCTGATCTATCAATTCTGGATCCATACCGAAGTGATCGGGCGGATGCCGCGCTGGTTCGAAGCGGTGATGAACACGCCGTCGCACCACCGCGTCCATCATGCGACCAACCCGCGCTATCTCGACAAGAATTATGCCGGCGTGTTCATCGTCTGGGACCGCTGGCTCGGCACGTTCGAGCCCGAGCGCGACGACGAGGCGCCACGCTATGGCATCGTCAAGAATCTGGGCAGCTTCAACCTGATCTGGGCGGCGTTCCACGAATGGGTGGGGATCGCCAAGGACGTGTGGTCGGCGCCGGGGCTGAAGGCGAAATGGAATTACATCGCGAAACCGCCGGGCTGGAGCCACGACGGCAGCCGCGAGACGTCAGAGACAATCAAGGCGCTGTGGGAACAGAAGCATCGTGCCGAAAAGTGGGCACCGGTTTTCGGCGACAACGATGCGACCACAAACAAATGAGCGAGCGGGAGAGAGTGGAGTGGACGAAGCCGATATCGTCGTCGTCGGAGGAGGATCGGGCGGTGCCGCGGCGGCCGGACGGCTCAGCGAGGACGGCCGCCACACGGTAGCTTTGCTCGAGGCGGGCGGACGCAACACCGGGCTGCGCACGCGCGTGCCCGGCTTCATGGCGCTCCAGACGGACAAGACCAATTGGCGGCTGGAAACCGTGCCGCAGCCGGGCCTCAACGGGCGCCGCGGCTATCAGCCGCGCGGCAAGGGACTGGGCGGATCGAGCGCCATCAACGCGATGCTCTATCTGCGCGGCAATGCCTGGGATTACGACAATTGGGCGGCGATGGGCTGCGACGGCTGGTCCTATGCCGACGTCCTGCCGTTCTTCAAGCGCAGCGAATCGAACGAGCGGGGCGCGAGCGACTATCATGGCGGCGACGGGCCGCTTTCGGTGTCGGACCAGCATTGGTCGCATCCCGGCAGCGCCGAATTCGTCGAAGCCGCGGCGATGCTGCAGATTCCGCGCAACGACGATTTCAACGGCGCGCGCCAGGATGGCGTCGGCATCTATCAGGTGACGCAAAAGGGCGGCGAGCGCTGGACGTCGAGCCGCGCTTATGTCGAACCGGCGCTGTCGCGGCCCAATTTCCATGTCGTGACCGAGGCGCTGGCCGAGCGCGTGCTGTTCGAGGACGGCAAGGTCTGGGGCGTCGCCTACACCCGCGGCAACGAGAGCCATGTCATACGCGCGCGCAAGGCGGTGGTGCTGGCGGGCGGCGTGTTCGGGACGCCGCAAGTGCTGATGCTGTCGGGAATCGGCCCGGCGGCGCATCTTGCCGCGCACGGCCTGCCGGTCGCGATCGACCGACCCGCTGTGGGCGCCAATCTGCAGGACCATATCGATTACGTCGCGGCGTTCGAGGTGCCGGGGCGCTTCTTCATGGGCCAGTCGCTGGCCGGGACGCTCGGCATGGCCGGCGCGGTGATCCGCTGGCTACGCAGCCGATCGGGCCCGATGACGACGCCGTTCGCGGAAGCCGGCGGCTTCCTGACCGTGATGCCCGACGCGCCCGCACCCGACGTGCAGCTGCATTTCGTGCCGGTAGTGCTGGAGGATCACGGACGGACCAAGGTCACGGCGCACGGCTTTTCCTGCCATGTCTGTGTTCTCCGGCCGGAGAGCCATGGCACTGTCCGGCTGGCGTCGTCGGATCCGCGCGAGAGCCCATTGATCGATCCCGCCTTCCTGACCGATCCGCGCGACATGGCGGTGCTGAAGGCAGGCGTGCGCACGATGTACCGCATCCTCAACGCGCCGCCGCTCAGCGCGCATCGCGGCAAGGACCGCTATCCGATCGATTTTGGCGACGACGACGCGCTCGAACGCCTGATCCGCGCGCGCGCCGATACCGTCTATCACCCGGTCGGCACCGCGCGGATGGGCGCTGACGCCGACGCGGTGTGCGACCCGAAGCTGCGCGTGCGCGGGGTCGAGGGCCTGTACGTCGCCGACGCGTCGATCATGCCCAAGCTGATCAGCGGCAACACCAATGCCCCGTCGATCATGATCGGGGAGCGCTGCGCCGATTTCGTGAAGGCGGATTTGGCGGGATAGCCTGTGCTCCTGCGGAAGCAGGAGCCCAGAGTCGCACGGGATGTCGTTTGTAACCCTGGGCTCCTGCTTTCGCAGGAGCACGGTGAGATGGGTCGCTCGCAGCTATTCAATAAGCCCAATCAACGGTCAGAAACACCTTGTCGGTATCGGTCGCGAACCGATCCGCGCGGTAATGCGCGAAGCGGGCGGCGAGCGTGTAGCGTTTGACCTTGGCCGAGGCGATCAGGTCGAGTTCGTCGCCATAATGCAGTGACGACCGGTCGCTGTCGAAGCGATGGAAAGTCGCGCCGAGGCCATAGCCCGACACCCAGCCATTGCTTTTCCAATTGGCCCCCAAGGTCGCATAGGCGTCGCGCAACCCGTTGGGCGGGGTGGTGGTGAACTTGCTGTCCCAGCCCTGGAACTTGAAGAACGAGGCCAGCGGGGTCTGCACGCTGGTCAGCGCGACGCCCTTGTCGGCGCCGAGCACTTCATAGCCGGCGGTCGCGCTCAGCACTTTGCCCGCTAGGCTCGCTTCGCCCAGCCAGTAATTAGCGGCGTAGTGGTTTGGATTGCGCGCATAATCGCTCTGTCGCGCATAGCTAGCGATATAGCCGAGCTTCAGATTCTTCGACAGCGGTAGGCTGCCGGCGAAGCGCACGCCATAGGTCTGGCTCGAGAGGCGGAAGCCCGACAAGGCCGCCGAATCCTGGTCGACCAGATAGGCGAAGCCCGACAGCGTCCCGATCGGCGTGGCATAGCCGATGATCCCGAAATAATTGTCGCCGCCGACCGATTGCGGCCGCGTGGGCGTGCCCTGGATGCCGTTCACCGTGCGCACCGACCACGAATAGGCCGCATCGACGGTCAAGCCCTTCAACCCGCCCAGCCCGCTATATTGCATGCGCACCGCGTCGAACGTCTGCTCGTTCTGCCGCCACGCCGCCGGGCCGACGAAGCGCTGGTCGGCGAAGTCGAGCACCTGGCGCCCGGCGGTCAATTTCAGTCCCTTTGCGGCATAGCTCAACTGTGCGCGGTTGAGCTCGATATTGCCGGGGTCGGGGACGGTCGGCAGCGCGCGGCCGTTGAACCCATCATTGTAGCGGGTGGTGAAGGGGATATTGCCCTCCGCCTCGACCAGCGCGCTGAACGGGCCGGTGCTCGCCTGGACGCCGCTCCGGATCCGGAGCGTGACCGCATCGGCGCTGTCGGCCACACCGTCCTGATCGACATGTTCGTAGCGCAGCCGCGCGTCGACCAACGGCTTGAGCGTGATGTCCTGGGCCTGCGCGCCGGACGCGGCCAAGCCGGTGGCGGCGAGCGCGAACGCGCCCAAAGTATGACGATGCAAAACGCTTACTCCGCCGCGTCGATCGCGAGACCGCCGCCCAGCGCGCCGAGTTCGCCGTTGGCGCGCGCCTTGCGGCCATAGACCAATTCGAACAGCGGCCCGGCCATCATCGTCGTGACGATCGCCATCAGCACCAGCATCGAGAACAGGGTCGGACCGATAATCCCCTTCTGCAGCCCGATATTGATGATGATCAGCTCCATCAGCCCGCGCGAGTTCATCAGCGCGCCGATGCCGAGCGCAGTACGATTGTCCTCGCCCGACAGCCGCGCCGCCGCCCAGCAGGCGCCGAACTTGGCCAGCACCGACACCGCCAGGATGCCTAGCGCGATCAGCACCAGTTCGACCGAATTGACCATGTCCATCCGGGTGTTGAGCCCCGAATAAGTGAAGAACATCGGCAGCAGCAGCACGACCGCGAGCGGCTCGACCTTGCGCTTCAATTCCTCGACGAACAGGCCGCGCGGCATGCACACGCCGAGCAGGAAGCCGCCGAAGATCGCGTGGATGCCGATCGCGTCCATCACGAACGCCGACAGGCAGAACAGCATCATCGTGACCGCCAGGATCGTGATGCTCATCTCGCCTTGCGCTTCGACGATGCGGCCGAGCGGGGCAAGCAGGCGCCGTCCCCAGATCAGCATGAAGCCGGTGTAAAGAACGGCACCGCCGATCGCGAGCACGGCGACGCCAGGGCCCGCGCCGAACGTCGCCAGCACCACCGCGAGCACGCACCACGAACTGGCATCGTCGAACGCCCCGGCGGTCAGCGACAAGGTACCGAGCGACGAATTGGCGAGGCCACGCTCGTTGATGATGCGCGCGAGCATCGGGAAGGCGGTCAAGGCGATGCACGCGCCCATGAACAGAGTCGCATTGGCGCTGCTGATCCCCGGTGCGAACAGCCCCGGCACGGTCAGCAGCATCGGCGTGATCAGCGCGGCGAGCAGGAACGGTACGACGATGCCTGCCGCCGAGACGCCGGCCGCGCTCTTCGCCTTGGCCTTGAAGTGATCGAGGTTGAGCGTCAGGCCGACCATGAACATGTACAGCCCGACGCCGAGTTGCGCGCCGGCATAGAGCACGTTGCGCGTTTCCTTGGGGAACAAGGCAAGCTGGAAATCGGGGAATAGCAGCCCGAACAGCGACGGTCCGAGGATGACGCCGGCGATCATCTCGCCCACCACTTGCGGCTGGCCGAGCAATTTCTGTCCGGCCCAGCCGACGACGCGGCACGCCAGCAGGATCACCGCGAGCTGCATGAAGAAATGCACGCTGAAATCGCCCGGCGTGTAGCTCTTGGCCACCGCCTGGACCGCAGGCCCGTGCGGCGCCAGGATTCCCGTCACCGTCGATAGCAGACTGTCGATCACACCTTGCTGCGGCATGCGTTTTCCCATCCCCGTTTTTCCGACCCTTGGCGGGCCATGTCGCGGGCAAGGGAAAACTGATTGGGAACGTTAGCAATGGGCTTTTTGCGCGCCCGTTGGTCCGCAGCGTCATTTTCCCGACGAGGGGAAGAAATGTGTTGCGAGGATGCTACAAAGTAGTAACGTACCTACATAATCAATCTCCCGATCAGGCCGCGCGAGCACCGAAAATGCGAGTCGTTTCCAGCCGCGAATTCAATCAGGACGTCAGCCAGGCGAAAAGATTGGCGCGATTCGAGCCGGTGTTCGTCACCGATCGCGGGAGGCCGACGCACGTCCTGATGAGCATCGAGGCGTTCCGCCGGCTGTCGGGCCAGAGCGAGACGATCGTCGACCTGCTCGCAGCGCCCCTTGCGCTGGCCAATGCCTTGCCGGAGCACGATCCGCCGCCGCAGGGTGGTCCCTGGCGCCATCGCGACGGCAATCGCTGAATGCATTTGCTCGACACCGCCGTGGTGCTCGCGTTGCGCGACGCGCGCAGCGGTCGCGCCGACCCCGCGCTGAGCGCCTGGGCATCCGGCGTTGCGCCGCAGAGCCTGTTCATCTCGGCGATCACGCTCCACGAACTGGAGGGCATCGCCGCCCACAGCGCGCGCAAGGATCGCGCGGCCGGCGCGGCATGGCGCACCTGGCTCGACGATCAGGTGTCGCGCGCGTTCGACGGGCGTGTGCTCGCGATTGACGCCGCGATCGTGCGTCGCGCCGCCGCCCTCGATTATGCCGACCAGCGCGACGCGCTGATCGCCGGCACCGCGCTCGAACACGGCCTGACGCTGGCGACCTTGCGGCCGCGCGCGTTCAAGGCCGGCCGCGTCAAGCTGTTCGACCCGTCGCGCTACGTCGCCGATGCGCCCGATGGCGACTGGCGCCAGGCATCGCGCGCGGCGCCGGCGTGGATCAAGGGTCTGTTCGTCCGCAGCTGAGGAATGTAGCGAAAAGACATGGAGGGAAAACGCAGCATCCTGATCGTCGGTGGCGGCACCGCGGGCTGGCTGACGGCTGCCTATCTGGCGAAATTCCTGGATGTCGCCAATCGTCCCGATCTGTCGATCACCCTGGTCGAATCGACCGATATCGGTATCGTCGGCGTCGGTGAAGGCGCGTTCCCGACGATCCGCACCACGCTGCAATTCCTCGATATCGACGAACGCGATTTCATCCGGGCGACGGGCGCGACGTTCAAGCAAGGCATTCGATTCGACGACTGGTTGCGGACGCCGGCGCCGGGCGAGCACGACCATTTCTTCCATCCGTTCGAAGCGCCGCTCTACACGCCCGACGCCAGCATGGTATCGCTGTGGCTCGCCGAGGACGAAGCGACGCGGCCACCCTTCGCCGAAGCGGTGACGATCCAGCACCGCGTCGCCGAGGAGCGCCGCGGACCGAAGCGTGCCGAGGAGGACGGGTTCGCCGCGCCGCTCAATTACGCTTATCATTTCGACGCCAGGGCGTTGGCGCGGTTGCTCGCCGATCGCGCGCGGCAATTGGGCGTGGCGCATATCAAGGATCGCCTGCTCGGCGCTAGATTGAATGAAAGCGGGGGGATCGAGTGTCTCGACTTCGAGCGCTCGGGCACGATGACGGCGGATCTGTTCGTCGATTGCACCGGGCTGGCCGCCGAGCTGATCGGCAACGCGATCCGCGAGCCTTTGGTGTCTGTGCGCCGCTATCTGTTCACCGACCGCGCGCTCGCCTGCCGCGTGCCGCGCGGCGACCCCGACGCGCCGCTGCTCAGTTATACGATCGCCGCCGCGCATCAGGCAGGCTGGATCTGGGATATCGGCTTGCGCGACCTGCGCGGGGTCGGCTCGGTCTATTCGAGCGACCATCTCGACGAAGCGCGCGCCCGCGACGTGCTGGGCGGCTATATCGGCCAGCCCGAACTAGCCGCCGGCGCCCGGCTGATCGCCTTCGATCCGGGCTATCGCCGCCGACAATGGGTCGGCAATTGCGTCGCGGTCGGGATGGCGGCGGGATTCCTCGAGCCGCTCGAATCGACCGGGATCGTGCTGATCGAAGCGGCGGCGGCGATGATCGCCGAACTGCTGCCGCCGAGCGGCCCGGTCGACGCCTCGGCCGATCGCTTCAATGCGCTTATTACCGCGCGGTTCGACAATATCGTCAACTTTTTGAAGCTGCATTATTGCCTCAGCGGACGCGACGAGCCGTTCTGGCGCGACAATGTCGACCCGGGGTCGATCCCCGACGCCCTCGCGGCAATGCTCGACCGCTGGCGCTCGCGCCCGCCGAGCCGGTTCGACTTCACGCTCGACGTCGAGACTTTCGCCTATTTCAACTATCAGTACATTCTCTACGGCATGGGCTTCCGCACCGATCCGCCAGGTAGCGGAATACCGGACACTCGCCGCGCGGCCACTGCTTTCGCCCGCGTCCGGCATTTCGGTGATCAGGCGGTCGACGATCTGCCGTCGCATCGCGAGCTGATCCGGCAGATCAACGAGGGTTGAGCAAGGGGCCGCTTGCGGCCCGAGACCCCCGCCTTCGCGGGGGCTGCGCTTCAAATGCCCTTCGCATTTGAAGCTTGAAAAGAGGGCCGGTGACTTTCGCCACCGGCCCAGGTCGTCCGCAGGAGGAACGAGGTTGGGGGCGCCGGGTCGACCGGCGCCCCGATCGTGTCAGTAGTGGTAGGCCCGCTCGCCATGCTCGGCGATGTCGAGGCCTTCGTGCTCGACTTCTTCGGAGACCCGGAAGCCCCAGAGCTTGTCGATGATGAAGTAGAGGATCAGGCAGCCGATGCCCGACCAGAGCAAAGTGATCACCACGCCCTGGAGCTGGACCCACAATTGGTGCGCCATGTCATAGGTGCCCGCCGACAGCGTGCCCGGCTTGGTCGTATAATCGGCGATGCCCTGGCCGCCGAGGAACGGCGCGTCGAGGATGCCGGTCGCCAGCGCGCCGGTGATACCGCCGATGCAGTGCACGCCGAACACGTCGAGCGAGTCGTCATATTTGAACTTCGACTTCACCACGCTGACGAAGAAGAAGCAGATCGGCGACACGATCAGGCCGAGCACGACCGAGCCCATCGGACCGGCGAAGCCCGAGGCCGGGGTGACCGCGACCAGGCCGGCGACGACGCCCGAGGCCGCACCCAGCAGCGACGGCTTGCCGCGCACGATCTGCTCGGTGAGCAGCCAGGAGAGGCCGGCCGCGGCGGTGGCGACGAAGGTGTTGATGAAGGCGACGGCGGTGACGCCGTTCGATTCGAGGTTGGAGCCGGCGTTGAAGCCGAACCAGCCGACCCACAGCAGGCTGGCGCCGATCATGGTCATGGTCAGCGAGTGCGGCGGCATCGGTTCCTTGGGGAAGCCGATACGCTTGCCGAGCAGGAGGCACATCACCAGGCCGGTGATACCGGCGTTGATGTGGACCACCGTGCCGCCTGCAAAGTCGAGCGCCCCCTTCACGAACAGATAGCCGCCGTCATTGGTCGCCGCGTCGAGGGCGGCTCCGCCCGCGATCGCCGCCTTGGCCATCGAGTCCGGGCCTTCCCAATACCAGACCATGTGCGCGATCGGGAAATAGACGAAGGTGACCCACAGCGCCACGAACAGCATCAAGGGCGAGAACTTCACCCGCTCCGCGACCGAGCCGACGAACAGCGCCGGCGTGATGCAGGCGAAGGTCATCTGGAAGCAGATATAGACATATTCCGGGATGTAGACGCCGTTGGAGAAGGTCGCCGCCTGGCTGTTGGCGTCCACGCCCATCAGGAGCGCCTTGGAGAAGCCGCCGAAGAACTGGTTGCCGCCGGTAAAGGCGATCGAATAGCCGTAGGTCACCCAGATGACCGCCACCATGCAGGTGATCATCAGCACCTGGGTCAGCACCGACAGCATGTTCTTGGTGCGGACCAGGCCGCCATAGAACAAGGCCAGGCCCGGTACCGACATCATCAGCACCAGCAGCGAAGAGACGAGCATCCAGGCGGTGTCGCCCTTGTCCACGGTCGGTGCCGGGATCGGAGAGGCGGCCGCGGCGCCCTGCGCCCAGGCCGGCAGCGCGGCGACCAGCGCCGCCGATGCCAGGCCGACGGCCAGTATCTTGGTCGATTGTTTCATCATTCCCCCCATCTCAGAGAGCGCTGTCGTCGGTTTCGCCGGTGCGGATGCGCACCGCCTGACCGACGTCGAGCACGAAGATCTTGCCGTCGCCGATGGCGCCGGTGTTGGCGGATGCCTGGATCGCCTCGACCACTGCGCCCGCCATGTCGGATGCGCAGGCGACCTCGATCTTGATCTTCGGCACCATGTTCGTGCTGTATTCCGCACCGCGGTAAATCTCGGTCTGGCCCTTTTGTCGGCCGAACCCCTTAACCTCGGTCACGGTCATGCCCGCGACGCCCACGCCAGACAGTGCTTCGCGCACCTCGTCGAGCTTGAACGGTTTGATGATGGCAATGACGAGTTTCATCGCGCCCCTTTCCGTTTTGTCCCGGAATGCTGCATCGCAAGGGGCGTGCCAGATTCGAATCGGCGCGTTTTCAAGCGGAATCGCGCAAGGAAATGTTACGGGTGCGTTAAAATTTGTGCAGCTGCGAACGCGTGCTTATTTTTCAGGCAGAATTATCTGCCCATTATTTGGGCAATGCGTCTTAGTCGGGGGGGCGTGCTGGGTCCGCTCACTTCTCTGTCGCCTCGTCGCCACCTTCCGCTTTGGCGCAGCCTATCGGCGCGCTACCGTCTCGGCTTCGATATAAGTCTCGCTAGAGGGGGGATTGGCCATGCTCTCAGAACCCATGTCGCTCACTCTAACGCCCAGCTCTGCTAGGTGCCATTGCCAAGTTTCCGACATACTGATCTATCTGTCCGTTAGCTATCACGGCCTCGCGCAGCTTTTCGGCGGCGCACCCCATCCTGAGCCAATGTATGTCACGATGGCTTGCCGTGCGGCAAACATCGACCTAAACATGATAGCTAATGGCCACCTAGCCGCCGCTCTAACGGGCGAAACGCCAGACAAGCTCAACGTCCATCTACAGCCGAAAGGCCTCGCACCCGATGCCCCGACCGCCCACGGGATGAAAGGACCAAGCGCGCGGTTGATGTGCGCCATGTTCGGCGTATTTGTCGAACAGGCCGTCGACTGGGCGCGCCGCGAACACACCACCAACTACCACAAATTTCCGCCCGTCCTGAATTTTTGCCGCGTAGTACGAAACGCAACTGTCCACGGGGGTACAATCAACATTAACAGCCCCAACGCTCCGAGCGTCTCGTGGCGAGGCCTAACTTACAGCAACAAAGACGAGGGGCGATCGATCATCAACACCGGAGATCTGAGCGGCGGCGACCTAATCCTACTTATGTTGGAATTAGAAGCAGAGCTTAATGACCTAGGCGCGCCATTTGACCTTGGCTGAGCATCGCCACGAAAATCCGACGCACCCCATTCAGCAGACTGCGTAAACGTCATTAGCTCCTCTTAGTCGGAAGTCGCCAACGCAAAAGCGCGGCGCCCCGCGTCAATCATGGCGGGGGCTATCTCGATATCTGCGCTTGCCTGTCCCGACTCATGTATTGGTTCCATTCTGCTCATCTAACGATGCGGCTAGCCATTCTTTGAGCAAGCGCTGCGCCGGCACGAGATCGTCTTCATCCACCATTACCCGCACCGGGATCAGCCGAAACGATCCCTCCGCCATATGCGTGCCGGCATCGAACGCGATCGCCGGGATGCCTTCGGATTCGAGCCGACCGACGATGATATGCGCTTCCGGGTACGAATAGCCGCCGAGTTCGACCAGGCTCATTGCTGTTGTTGTTCCTGCTGCTGCTGGTTCGGCGGCGGTCCCATCGTCGGGTTGCGTACGGGCAGGCCGTCGATGCTCTTCAGCCGCACCGCATATTTGGCCTGGCGCACTTCCTCGCCATATTGGCGGTGATATTTGCTCAGCGTGTCGCGCTCGCGCTCGAAGCTCATGTGCGGGACGCCCCAGCCGCAGCTAGTCTGGACCTGATCGACATGGATCACGAAGATCTGCCGCGTGCCGGGCAGCAGGTCGAAAGGCGCGGCATGTGCGGCCCAGTCGGCGTCTTGCGGCAGCACCGGGCGGCCGTGGCCGTAGAGGCGCAGGATCAGTGCCGGATTGTCGAACGCGCAGAACATGATGGTGATGCGCCCGTCGGCGATCAGATGCGCATTGGTCTCATTGCCCGATCCCTGGACGTCGAGATAGGCGACGCGATTGGGCGACAAGACGCGAAAGCTGTCCATCCCCTTGGGGCTGAGATTGACCCGGGCGTCGGCCGCGGTGGTGGCGACGAAGAACACAGGCTGGCGTTCGACGAACGCGATATGCTTATCGCTCAGCTCACTGAAGAACTCGGCCATTGTTCCGTCCCGTCCCAGCGAAATCTGGAATCTCAAAGCCGTATCACACCATCGCCCGAGACCCCAGCTTTCGCTGGGGTGACGAGCTAGGCCTAGCGCGGCGCGCGCGTGCCCCGATCCGGCGCAGCGAAATACGTGGTCGGCGTTGCTCCGAAGGCCTTGCGAAAGGCTAGGATGAACGCGCTCGGCGCGCTGTAACCGGCGTCGAACGCGACCTCGGTCACGCTCGCGCCGCCGCCCAATTGGCGAAGGGCATGCATCAGCCGCAATTGCTGACGCCAGCGGCCGAGCGACAGGCCCGTCTCGGCCTGGAAGATGCGCTCCATCGTCCGGCGGCTCGCCCCGGCATCGCGGCACAGCGGCGCCAGCGCGGTTTGCGTGCCCGGCGCCGCGGCGAGCCGGTCGGCCAGGCGACGTGCCCGGGGATCGCTCGGCATCGGCAGTTCGAGCGCGAGCGTGGGCAAGGCGCGCAATTGCTGCGCCAGCAGGATGCCGACATGCCGATCCGCACTATGCGCGCAGATGTGCAGCACGAGTTCCCGGACGAGATTGGAAACGCCGACCACGCAGCATCGGCGCGGCAGGCCGCCAACGAAAGCGGGCCGAAGATAGAGCGTCCGCATGGCGACGTGCCCCGACATGGCGATCGCATGGGGAATGCCGGCGGGGATCCAGACCGCGCGATGCGGCGGCGTAACCCAAGTCCCTTGTCCGGTGACCACGGTCATCACCCCCGACGACGCATAGACCAATTGGTCGCGGTCGTGCGCGTGCATCGCGATCGTTTCGCTCGATCCATAGTCCCGCGCGAAACTCGTCACCGCCGCGTCGCGTTCGGCTCCCCGCCCTTCCTGCGGCGATTGGCGAGATTTCGACATCATATGTCAGTTTATCGAAAGATCGCCGAAGCCGCGAGGCGTAGATCGGTGGAAGCCGGCCGGATGCCGCGTCGGCATCGCAAGGAGGTGAGGATGGCGGTCATTCGAGGCGAATTGCCGCGCCGGACGATCCTGCGCGGCTTGGGCGCCGCGGTCGCGCTGCCGTTCCTGCACGCCATGGTCCCGCTCAGCGCGTCGGCCGCGGCCTCTCGCCGACCCAGGCAGCCGAGATTGCTCGCGATCGAGATGGTGCATGGCGCGGCCGGCAGCACGGCCTATGGCCGCGCGCGCAATCTCTGGTCGCCCGCGGCCCAGGGGCGCGGCTTCGCGTTGACGCCCAGCCTCGCCGCGCTCGCCCCCTTTCGCGAGCAAGTGACGATCGTCAGCAATACCGAATTGCGCCCGGCCGAATCGCTGTCGCCCGCGGAGGATGGCGACGGGGTCGATCACGCGCGGTCTTCCGCCGCGTTCCTGACGGGCGCGCATCCGGTGCGGAGCGCCGAGGGAAAGATCCACGCCGGCGCCTCGATCGACCAGATCTTTGCGCGGTCGCTCCGCGGCCGGACGCGCATCGGCTCGCTCGAACTGACCGTCGAGCCGCTCGCCGAACCGGCCGACCCTATCTGGCCGCAAGGCTATAGCCCCGCTTATCGCCACGCGATCAGCTGGGTCGATGCGCGCACGCCGGCCATGCCCGAAGTATCGCCGCGCAAGGTGTTCGCGCGACTGTTCGGCGCGGGTCCCGGCGGTGCGGGGGTGGGCGCCAGCATCCTCGACACGCTGGTCGATCCCGCGCACCGGCTGCAAGGCGAGCTGGGCGGCGAGGACCGGCTTCGGCTCGCCGCGCATCTCGAGGATATTCGCGACCTCGAGCGGCGGATCGTCGATTTCGAGATCGCGGCGCGGCCCGATGCCCCGGATGCCGCCGGGAGTGCGCCGTCGTTCGCGGAGCATGTGCGCATCCTCGGCGATCTCGTTCGCCTGGCCTTTGCGAGCGACCTCACCCGCGTCGCGACGATCAAGCTCGGGCTGGACCGCAGCCAGCGCGTCTATCCGGAAAGCGGGGTGGCGACGCCGTTCCATACGGCCTCGCACCACCGCCAGGAGCCCGAACGCATCCTCGCTTATGCGCGGCTGAACGCGTTCCACGTCTCCCGGGTCGCCGACATGATCGGGCGGTTCGAGAGGACCGAAGACGGCGAGGCAAACCTGCTCCGGCGTTCGCTCATCCTCTACGGCAGCCCGATGGGCGATTCACACGTCCATGGCCATGATTACCTGCCCATTTTCCTGGCGGGTCGCGCCGATGGCGCGATGTCAGGCGGACGTCATGTGGCCTGCGCGCCGGGGACGCCCTTCGCCAATCTGCTGCGCACCATGCTCGGCCTGCTCGACGTGCCGGCCGGAGGGATCGGCGACAGTAACGGCGTAGTCGCGATCTGACTCTGGGAAACCGATGCGCGGATCAGACGATGCGCGGCATGCGCGGTCGGCCGATCGGGCATTCGAGGGCATCGCGATCCCAATCGGCGAGGTCGGCGGCGGCGTCATAGGTCGATTGGCAAAAGGCGAGCAATGCGGCGTCGGGATCGGGCGCGGCACGGACCGCGGCATAAGGCAGGATGAACTCGCGCATGTCGGCGTTCCACGCGGCCTGCTCAGGCTGGACCGCAGCGTCGGCATAGCCGGCCGGCTCGGGATAGGCGTAGGCGTAGAAGGCGGGGTGCGGGAAGGCGTCGCTGCCTGGCCAGAAGCCGACGCTGGCTTCCTCATGGCTGTACGCCTCGCACGCGACATCGTCGGGCAGGCCTGGCATGCCGCCGGGATGCTTCGGCGCCGTGCGGCCCGAAAAGCGCGTCACGGCGAGGTCGAAACTGCCCCAGAACAGATGGATCGGGCTCGCCTTGCCGAGGAAACCGGTGCGGAAGCGGTAGAAGACGCGCTGCACCTGGATCAAGGTACGCCAGAAATCGCGGGCGGCGTCGGCGTCATAGGGACGCTGCTCGCGGTCCTCCGCAAAGGGTGGATAGCCGGGCATCTCGCTCGGGCTGCCGCTGAACTCGGACGCACTGCCCAACGCTTTGAGCGCGGCGATCACGTCGCGATGAAAGTCCGCGATCGTGCCCGCTGCCAGGGCGATCGACCGCGTCGCGCCGTCGCTGGTCGCGAAATGCACCGCGTCGCCGATCAGGTCGAAGTCGATCTGCAGGATGCGGTCGCCGCACGGAATCGCCGAGGTCGTCCAGCCGCGCGCGGTCAGGTAGAAGGAGACATGCCAGCTATGGTTGAGCCACGGCGTCAGCGCGAGCCGCACCTTGCCGACGATCTGACAACGCAATTGCAGCCCGATCGCGGTCTCGCGCCATTGGGTCCAATCGAGAGCCGGCCAGCTGTCCATATAATGCCTCAATCGATGATTTGCGGGGGATCGCCGACATCGGCAATCAGCGCGAGCGGGCCGCAAGCCGGCGTCAATTTACGAAGGACATCAGCAATCAACTGCTCATGGCCTTTCTCGAACCAAAGCTGTTGTGGCTCATCGTCACCGGTGAATTCGGTGATCTGAAGCAGCGTCCACAATTCGTCGTCTGCGGCTCCTTGCGTAAGGAAGGCAGAGTAAGAAGCGCCGATACCGTTGTCGGTTATCTCGGCGGAGCCGGGAAAGGCTGCAAGCATCTGCTTAATCTCGATACCTGTCGGGAACCGCGAGCCCTTGTCAGGGAATGCTATTCCCTGATCGTCGAGCCATGCACGCATCTGTTCGTCGAGAGGCCAAACCGTCCACAAAACGCCCATATGACTCCCCGAGTCTTAGAATCGATACGACCAAGTCAAATCGTCACCCCGGCCTTGTGCCGGGGTCCACCGGGCCGCAAATCCAAGGGCCGACGGATGCGCTGCACAGTGGATGCCGGCACAAGGTCGGCATGACGGACAAACCGTACCTTTAAACGGCCGTGCCGCCGACCGTCAGCCCCGACACCAGCAAGGTCGGCTGCCCGACGCCGGCCGGTACGCTCTGTCCGCCCTTGCCGCACATGCCGACGCCCTCGTCGAGCGCGAAGTCGTTGCCGATGCCGGTGACCTTGGTCAGCACGCTCGGGCCGTCGCCGATCAGCGTCGCGCCCTTGATCGGCGCGCCCAATTTGCCGTTCTCGATCAGATAGGCCTCGGTGCAGCTGAACACGAATTTGCCCGAGACGATATCGACCTGGCCACCGCCGAACGACTTGGCGAAAATGCCCTTCTTGACCCGGCTGAGCAGCTCCGCGGGATCGTCCTGGCCGCCCTTCATGAAGGTATTGGTCATGCGCGGCATCGGCGCGTGCGCGAAGGATTCGCGGCGGCCATTGCCGGTCGGCTCGACGCCCATCAGCCGCGCGTTGAGGCGGTCGTGGATATAGCCCTTGAGGATGCCGTCCTCGATCAGGATATTCTCGCGCGTCGGCGTGCCCTCGTCGTCGATCGACAGCGATCCGCGCCGCGCGTTGATCGACCCGTCGTCGACCACCGTCACGCCGGGCGCCGCGACGCGCTCGCCGATCCGGCCGGAGAACGCGCTGGTGCCCTTGCGGTTGAAATCGCCCTCCAGGCCATGGCCGATCGCTTCGTGGAGCAGCACGCCCGGCCAGCCCGGCCCGAGCAATACGGTCATCTCGCCAGCGGGGGCGGCGACCGAGTCGAGATTGACCAGGGCCTGGGCAAGCGCCTCGTCGATCGCGCGGTTCCAGGTCGCGGGATCGAACAGGGATTCGTAGAGATAGCGCCCGCCGATGCCGAACGTGCCGGTCTCGCGGCGGCCATTATGCTCGACGACGATCGAGACGTTGAGGCGAACCAGCGGCCGCACGTCGGTGGCGGTGAAGCCGTCGGGGCGCACGACCTCGACCACGTTCCACGACCCCGACAGGCTGACCGACACCTGGGCGACGCGCGGGTCACGGGCGCGGGCGGCGGCGTCGATCGTCTGGCACAAATTCACCTTGTCGGCGAACGGGATCAGGTCGAGCGGATCGGCATCGGTATAGAGGTGGCGGTTGGTATGCTGCGGCGGCGGCGCCTTGGGGCCGGTCGACGGATCGATCAGCGCCATCGTCTCCGACGCGCGCAGGATTGCAGGCGCGCTGATCTCATTGGCATGGGCGAAGGCTGTGGTCTCACCCGACACCGCGCGCAGGCCGAAGCCCGAATGCGTGTCGTAGCTCGCGGTCTTGAGCCGGCCGTCGTCGAACCCGAACGCCTCCGACCGGGCATATTGCAGATAGAGCTCGCCATCATCGGCATGGTCGAGCGCCGCAGCGGTCAGCCGCTTGGCCTCTTCGGGGTCGAGCTGGTCGCGATACAGGAACTGGCGGGGGTCGGCGGGACTGGTCATGCCGGCCAATATAGGCAGGCATCAGCCAGTGTCACGTCACGACGATGTGCTCAGACCGAAGCGCCTGCAGGGTGATCCGGCAACTGGCTCTGGTCGGCGCCGTCGGCTGGGCCGCCGATCAGGACGAAGCGGCGGTCGCAATAGCCGCAATCGACATAGCCGGCCTCATCGATCTGCAGGAACACGCGGGGGTGGCCCAGGGCCGCGCCACCGGGAATGTCGGTCGCGCCGTCGCAGGCGACGCGGGGATGGGAGACGCGGACGATTTCGGGCGGTGCGATCATGCTGGCGCGATAGCAAGGCGCGTCGGCGGCATCAATCTCTCCTGCCGCCTTGCCAAGCCCGACCCCGCGACGCACGATACCGCCCATGATCCTTGTAAAGCTTGCGGCGATCGCCGCCCTGATCGTGGCGGCACCGGCTGCCGCAATGCCACAAGCGGCGACCAAGCCGAGCGCGGCCAAGCCTGCTGCCAAGCCGGCACCGGGCAAACCCGCCGCGGCCAAGGCCAAAGCGAAGGCCAAGCCCAGGACGAAATTGCCGCCGCCCGCGCTCAACATCTCGGAAAAGGATGGGTTCGGCGTGATGCAGGTCGCGGCGTCCGACGCCGCCGCCTTCATCGCCGCCTGGAAGATCGGCGACGGCGCCAAGAACGAAACGACGCGCACGGTGGCGGACAAGCCGCTCTTCACCTTGCTGATCTTTCGCGGCTGCAAGGCCGATGCCGATGGCAAATGCGACATCGTCGCCGATTTCGCGATCACGCGGCCCGACGGCACGATCAACGAGGACAATAAGGGCGTCGTGATCTGGAACAAGGCCGCCCCGGCCGATCCAAAGAAGCCGACGATCGGCGATGGCGCGCTTGGCTACGGGGTCGATTCGGAAGGGCCGTTCGGCGACTATCGCGTCGTGGCGACGGTGACCGACAAGGTGGCCGGCACTTCGGTCACGACCGAGCAGACGCTGACGATCGCTCCGGCTTTGGCTGCGCCCGAGGTCAAATAGGGTCAAAAGTCCTCCCTGTTTTACGGGGAGGGGGACCGCTCGCGCAGCGAGTGGTGGAGGGGGCCCGCGATCGAAGGCCTCATCGGTTGTGGTTCGTGGGTCGCAGGCCCCCTCCACCAAGCCGCTACGCGTCTTGGTCCCCCTCCCCGTGCCGGGGAGGAATTGCGGTCACGCCTCGCTCGACGCGGAATGCGATCGTAACGATGTCCGGATCGTCATCCCAGCGGTCGCCGGGCGCATGGATCACGTCCCAATGCGCCCTGAATGCCCGGCGTGGGTCGAGATGATGGCCCTTGATTGGCTTGGGCCAGCGCCACAGCAGACCGGCGAAGGAGGGGATTACGCCTTCCGCGCGCGCATCGGCTCGGGTCATCTCGCGCAATCGCCCCGGCCGCACCGACTCGACCGCCAGCGTCATCCGCGTGGCCCAAACCGGCATGTGCATGGCGCCGAGCCACTGGCTGTAGCTGTCGGTCGGGCGCCGACCGCGTTCGTGGCTGCCGTCGCGATGTTGCCGCCAGCCGTCGGCGAACACCACCAGCTCCGCCCGGCGCCGCGCCGTTGCGTGGAGCATGCCGCCGACGATCCGTGCCGGAATACAGGCTTCGCGCACCTGGATACGATCGCCGGGCACGACCGACGCCAGCGGGCTATGCGCCGGCACGCGCATCTCGGTCTTGCGCCCGGTCAGCAATGTCGTGGCGATCCCGGGATCGGCGAGGACGAACGCGCTCATTCCTCAAATGCTCTAGGCGCAACGATCGCGCGGGCATAGCAGCGCCAAAGGCTTGGCGCGGCGGGCTCGCGCGCCTAAGTCCGGGCTATGACCGACGCCGCCATCGTAATCGACCAGCTGTGCAAGACCTATGCGGGGGGTAAGCGCGCCCTGGACGGCGTCAGTTTCGAGGTGCCGCGCGGATCGGTGTTCGGGCTGCTTGGCCCCAATGGCGCGGGCAAGTCGACGCTGATCAATATCCTAGCCGGGCTGGTCAACAAGACCTCCGGCCGCGCGGAAATCTGGGGCTTCGATATCGACGAGCATCCGCGCAACGCCAAATATTCGATCGGCATCGTCAATCAGGAAATCACCTTCGATCCCTTCTTCACGCCGCTGGAGACGCTGGAAATCACCGCCGGTCTGTACGGCGTGCCGAAGAACAAGCGCATCTCGATGGAATTGCTCCGCGCGGTGCATCTCGAGGACAAGGCCAAGGCTTATTCGCGCACGCTGTCGGGCGGCATGAAGCGGCGGCTGATGGTCGCCAAGGCGATGGTCCATTCGCCGCCCGTGCTGGTGCTCGACGAGCCGACTGCGGGCGTCGACGTCGAATTGCGCCAGCAGCTCTGGGCCTATGTCCGTCAGCTCAACGAGCGCGGCGTGACGATCGTGCTGACCACGCATTATCTCGAGGAAGCCGAGGAGCTGTGCGACCGCATCGCGATCATCAATCACGGCAAGGTGATCGCCAACGAGCCGACCCGCGACCTGGTCGGTATGGCGCAGGAAAAGGTCGTCGAGGTGACGGTCGACCGCGACATCGCGACGGCGCCGCAGGCGAGCTGTTTCGAGAAGGTCGAGCTGAAGGGCGATCGCGTGCTCCAGATCACGTATCGCAAGGACCTCGCCAATGCCGGCCAGGTGCTCGATGCGGTGCAGAAGGACGGGTTCGGAATCGTCGACGTTTCGACCAAGGAACCCGATCTGGAGGATGTGTTTCTCAACCTTACGAGGGCGGCGAATGTGTGATGAAGGAAAGCTCCCCTCCCTGCAAGGGAGGGGCCGGGGGTGGGTAGCGAGCGCAGCGAGCTCCCTTCGGTCGCACCCACCCCTAACCCCTCCCTTACAGGGAGGGGAATGAATGCCGAATCCCCACACCTCCGACGTCCTGATCATCGGCTCCGGTGCCGCGGGACTCACCGCCGCGCTCAACCTCGCCGATCGTTTCCGCGTCACCGTGCTGGCCAAGGGCGGCCTCGCCGAAGGGTCGACTGCCTGGGCGCAGGGCGGGATCGCCGCGGTGCTCGAACCCGGCGATACGTTCGACAGCCATATCGAGGACACGATGATCGCCGGCGCGGGATTGAACGACCGCAAGACCGTCGAATTCGTCGTCGAGAACGCGCCGCGCGCGATCGAGCGGCTGATCGAACTCGGCGTGCCGTTCAACAAGGAAGGGGGCGACCTCCATCTCACGCGCGAGGGCGGGCACAGCCATCGCCGCATCGTCCATGTCAACGACGCCACCGGCTGGGCCGTCCAAGAGGCGCTGCTCCACGCGGCGCAGGCGCACGCCAATATCACGCTCGTCCCAGACATGGTGGTGGTCGATCTCGCCACCTCGAAGCACGAGGAGCGCTACTCGGGCGCGGGCAATGTCTGGGGTGTTTATGCGGTCAGCCGCGCGACGGGGCGGGTAGAGCTGTTCACCGCCAATGCCACGATCCTCGCGACCGGCGGGGCGGGGCGCACCTATCTGTTCTCGACGGCGCCGCGTGGCGCGACCGGCGACGGCATCGCCATGGCGTGGCGCGCGGGGTGCCGCATCTCCAACATGGAGATGATGCAGTTCCACCCGACCTGCCTCTACAATCTCGACGTCAAGAACTTCCTGATCACCGAGGCGGTGCGCGGCGAGGGCGGGCAGCTCAAGATTCCCGAAACCGGCTATCGCTTCATGCCCGATTTCGACCCGCGCGCCGAACTGGCGCCGCGCGACGTAGTGGCGCGCGCGATCGACCATGAGATCAAGCGGCTGGGTCTGGACTATGTCCATCTCGACATCAGCCATATGGGCGCCGAGTTCGTCACCCATCACTTCCCGACGATCTACGAGAAGCTCAAGGGCCTCGGCATCGACATGACCAAGGAACCGATCCCGGTCGTACCGGCGCAGCATTATACCTGCGGCGGGATCGTCATCGACCTGGATGGCCGCACCGACCTGCCGCACCTCTACGCGGCCGGCGAATGCACCGAATCGGGCTTGCACGGCGCCAATCGCCTGGCGTCGAACTCGCTGCTCGAATGTTTCGTGTTCGGCGAGGCCTGCGCCAAGCACATCAACGCGCATTGGGACGATCTGCCGCCGCCGCCGGCGATCCGGCCGTGGGACGAAAGCCGCGTCACCGATTCGGACGAAGAGGTGGTGATCAAGCAGAATTGGACCGAGATCCGCCGCTTCATGTGGAATTATGTCGGCATCGTCCGCACCACCAAAAGGCTCGAACGCGCCGCGCACCGGATCAAGTTGCTGACCGGCGAGGTCGAGGATTATTACGGCCATTTCCGCGTGACGCCCGACCTGATCGAGCTCAGAAATCTGCTCCAGACATCGGACCTGATCGTGCGCTCGGCACTGCATCGCCACGAATCGCGCGGGCTCCATTACACGCTCGATTATCCCGAGACCTTGCCGGTCGCGGCCGACACGGTTCTTGTTCCGTAGACGGCACTGCATCCGATTCTGCGCAGCAGAATCGCTAAAACGTGATTTCACGGAATCTCAGCGGGTTGGTTGCTCGGCCCGCCGCTTTTCAGGTGCGGTTCATCGCGGAGACCCTATATCAGGGATTCCGCAACCGGTTTCCTGCGATACTCTCATCGTCGAGAAAACACGGGCGGGGGTCATGGGTCGTTCTGTGAAGCGTTTCGGTAAAATAGCGTTCGGTACAGTTGCCGGCCTCGCGATCGCGGGCTGCGTCTCCGATAGCCAGTCCAACAGGGTCGCGCGCGCCGTATCGCCGCCGGTGGCCTATGCGCCGCCGCGCGAAGTAGTGCAGCCGCTCCCGGCCGCCAAACCGATGGTGCCGGCGCCTGCGGCGCTGACTGCATTGGTGCCTTCGCTGACCCGCGATTTCGGCGGCAAGGTTGGTATCGCGGTGACGAGTATCGACGACGGCTGGACGGTCACGTCGAACGGCGATCTGAAATTGCCGCAGCAAAGCGTGTCGAAATTGTGGGTCGCGATGACCGTGCTCGACCTGCGCGATCAGGGCAAATTGACGCTCAACGATCCCTATACCGTGCGCAAGGACGATCTGACGCTGTTCCATCAGCCGATCGCGGCTCTGGTCAAGGATGACGGATACAAGACCACGGTCGGAGAATTGCTGCAGCGCGCGCTGACGCAGAGCGACAATACCGCCAATGATTGCCTGTTGCGGCTTGCCGGCGGGCCAGCGGCGGTGCGCGCCTTCATGGCGAAGAAGGGGATCGCCGATATCCGTTTCGGTCCCGGCGAGCGCCTATTGCAGAGCTTCACGGCGGGCCTCGCCTGGAAGCCGGAATATTCGACCGGCCGCTCGTTCGAGGCCGCGCGCGCGAAGATTCCGGCTTCAACCCGCATGGACGCGTTCGAGCGCTATGTCGCCGATCCGCCCGACGGTGCGGCGCCGCGTGCGATCGCGACTGCGCTCGCCCGGCTGAAGAAGGGCGAATTGCTGTCGCCCATGTCGACGCAATATCTGATGTCGACGATGGAATCTTCGCATACCGGGCGACAGCGGCTGCGCGGCGCGGTGCCCGCGGGCTGGACGTTCGGGCACAAGACCGGGACCGGCCAGGATTTCAGCGGCAGGACCGCCGGCTATAACGACGTCGGCTTCCTGATCGCTCCGAACGGCAAGGCCTATGCGATCGCGGTGATGATCGGCGACACGCCCAAGACGATCCCGCAGCGCCAGCAATTGATGCAGGCGGTGGTGACGGGCGTGGTGACCAACCACCGCTAGAGCGTCGCGCGTAAAAGCGGGTACCGATTTTCCGCGAAAGCGATTTGACCGCAATCCCCGGGGCGCGGTTCGGCAGGGCCGCGCCCTATTGGCTGTTGCATGAACGACGATCACGATTGGATGACGCTCGCCGGCGAGCTTGATGCGCGCGGCTGGGCGATTCTGCCCGACCTGCTCGATTCCGACAGCTGCGCGCGGATTGCCGCCGGCTATGACGATCCGGCACCGTTTCGCAGTCTTGTGGTGATGGCGCGCCATGGCTTCGGGCGCGGAGAATATCGTTACTATCGCTATCCGCTGCCCGACCCGATCGCCGGATTGCGCGCGGCGCTCTATCCGCGCCTGGCGCCGATCGCCAATCGCTGGCACGAGCGGCTCGGCCTGGCGACGCGCTTTCCCGCCGAGCATGGTGATTTTCTGGCACGATGCCACGACGCAGGCCAAATGCGGCCGACGCCGTTGCTGCTGCGTTATGGGCCCGGCGATTACAACTGCCTGCATCAGGACCTGTACGGCGAGCACGTCTTCCCGCTCCAGATCGCGATCCTGCTGTCGCGCCCGAGGGATGATTTCACCGGCGGCGAATTCGTCGTGACCGAACAGCGCCTGCGCATGCAGTCGCGGGTTGAGGTGGTACCACTCGCCCAAGGCGACGCGGTGGTGTTCGCGGTCAACCACCGGCCGGTCGCGGGCAGCCGCGGCGACTATCGCGTGGCGATGCGTCATGGCGTCAGCACCTTGCGGTCGGGACGGCGGCATACTTTGGGAATCATCTTCCACGACGCGGCTTAGGGGGCAGGCGAGCCGCAGGAGCGGACGGCCTTGGCACCAACTCCCAACGTCACCTGGGCTTGTCCCGGGGTCCAACGGGAGGCAGGCGTGAAGCAAGAAGTTCGAGTCCGACGCTGGAGGCACCTTGGACCCCGGGACAAGCCCGGGGTGACGGGTTAGGCGGCAGAATCTCCCGCCACCCGACCTAACCATTTGTTCCCGCGCGTGCGCCACGCTATCTCCTCCGACGATGCCTCATCTCTATCTCGTCGACGGTTCGGGCTATATCTTCCGTGCCTATCACCAGCTCCCGCCGCTGACCAACCGGCATGGCACGCCAGCAGGCGCGGTCTATGGCTATACCGCGATGCTGTGGAAGCTTGCCGACGCGCTCGACAAGGCGGAGGGGCCGACCCATCTTGCGGTCGTGCTCGACAAGGGCTCGCACACCTTCCGCAACGATCTCTACGACAAGTACAAGGCGCAGCGTCCGCCGCCGCCCGAAGACCTGATCCCGCAATTCCCGCTGATCCGCGAGGCGACCCGCGCCTTCTCCTTGCCGTGCATCGAGGAGGAAGGGTTCGAGGCCGACGACATCATCGCCACCTATACCTGCCGCGCGGTCGAGGCCGGGTGGGACGTGACCATCGTCAGTTCCGACAAGGACCTGATGCAGCTGATCCAGCCCGGCGTCGACATGCTCGACACGATGAAGAACGAGCGGCGCGGCGCGGACTATGTCGAGACCAAGTTCGGCGTGCGGCCCGACCAATTGGGCGACGTGCTGGCGCTGATGGGCGACGCGGTCGACAATGTGCCCGGCGTGCCCGGGATCGGTGCCAAGACCGCGGCCAAGCTGATCACCGAATATGGCAATCTCGACGCAGTACTGGCCGCCGCGCCCGGAATGAAGCCGAGCAAGATGCGCGACAATCTGATCGAGCATGAGGCGATGGCCCGGCTCTCGCGCCAGCTCGTCGCGCTCCATGTCGATACCGCGGTGCCGCACACGCTGGACGAGCTGAAGCTCGACGGAATTCCTGTCGAGCCGTTGCGCGCGTTCCTCGAGGATCAGGGGTTCAAGACGCTATTGTCGCGCATGGCGGCGCACGCGCCGGGCCGCGAGCAGCCCGACCCGATCGCCGCGGCGGTCGCGACGGCGGGACCGGTCACTCCGGATTTCGTCGAGTTGCCGCCGGTCAATTGCGACGCTTACGAGACCGTGACAAGCATCGACCGGCTGGACGCGTGGATCGCCGAAAGCCATGCCAGCGGCACGATCGCGATCGATACCGAGACCGACTCGCTCGACAGCATGGCCGCCAATCTGGTCGGCATCTGCCTCGCCACCGCGCCGGGGCGGGCCTGCTACATACCCGTGGGGCACAAGAGCAGCGACGACATGTTCGGCGAGGTCCCGCCGCAACTGCCGCTGGCCGAGGTGGTGAACCGCCTGAAGCCGCTGTTCACCGCGCCCGGCGTGCTCAAGATCGGGCACAATATCAAATACGACATCAACGTCCTGATCCGCCACGGCCTGCCGGTCTCGCCGATCGACGACACGATGGTGATGAGCTTCGATCTCGACGCCGGCCAGTCGCTCGCCGGGCACGGCATGGATGAAGTGGCGCACGCGACGCTCGAACACACCTGCATCAGCTACAAGGACGTGACCGGGACGGGTAAGAAGGCGATCAGCTTCGCCCAGGTGCCGCTCGATCAGGCCACCCGCTATGGCGGCGAGGATGCCGACGTGACCTGGCGGCTATGGACGCGGTTCAAGCCGCGGCTCGCCTATGAAGGCGCGACGCGCGTCTACGAAATGGTCGATCGCCCGATCATTCCCGTAGTCGCCGCGATGGAGCGCGCCGGGATCAAGGTCGATCGCCACCAGCTCTCGCGCCTGTCGGGTCAGTTCGCGCAGGAAATGGCGCGGTTGGAGGAAGAGATCCAGGCGGAGGCCGGGCAGCCTTTCCAGATCGGATCGACCCAGCAGCTCGGCGCGATCCTGTTCGACAAGATGGGTCTGAAGGGTGGCAAGAAGGGCAAGTCCGGCGCCTATTCGACCGACGTCACCGTGCTCGAGAAGATGAAGGCGGAGGGCGTGACGATCGCCGGCCTGGTACTCGACTGGCGCCAGCTGTCGAAGCTCAAATCGACCTATACCGACGCGCTCCAGCAGCAGATCGATCGCGACACCGGGCGCGTCCATACCAGCTATTCGCTGACCGGGGCGCAGACCGGGCGATTGTCCTCGACCGATCCCAATTTGCAGAACATCCCGATCCGTACCGAGATCGGACGGCAGATCCGCGACGCCTTCGTGGCGGAACCCGGCAACGTCATCCTGGCGGCCGACTATTCTCAGATCGAACTGCGGCTGGCTGCGCATATGGCCGACGTGCCGCCGCTCCGCGATGCCTTTCTGCGCGGTGAAGACATCCATGCCGCGACCGCGCACGAGCTGTTCGGAGAGGTCAACCGCGATACGCGCGGTCGCGCCAAGACGATCAATTTCGCCATCCTCTACGGCATTTCGCGCTGGGGCCTGGCCGCCCGGCTGGAGATCGACGCGGACGAAGCGCAGGCGATGATCTCGCGCTATTTCGACCGCTTCCCCGGCATCTCCTCCTATATCAACGAGACGCTCGAGGGCGTGCGGCAGCGGGGTTATACCCAGACCCTGTTCGGCCGGAAGACCTGGTTCCCCCAGATCCGCGCGCCGATCCAGCACGTTCGGCAGGGCGCGGAGCGCGCCGCGATCAACGCGCCGATCCAGGGTACCAGTGCCGACATCATCAAGCGCGCGATGGCACGGATGGGCCCGGCGCTGGAGAAAGCCGGACTGACCGGCACGCGGATGCTGCTCCAGGTCCATGACGAATTGGTGTTCGAAGTCCCCGAAACCGAGGTCGAGGCGGCCAAGCCGGTGATCGAACGTGTCATGGCGACCGCGGCGGAGCCCGCCGTGCCGCTGTCGGTGCCGCTCGCAGTCGAGATCGGTACTGGTCCCAGCTGGGGCGCGGCGCATTGATCGATCCCGCGCTTGCCGGGTACATGGCTGAGGGGGTGGCGCGTGTCGACTGACGCTGCGGCCGCCGCGCCGGTCGTGTCTCCCACCGGCCCGGCCGACGACCTTGCCGTGCTGGCCAAGGGCGGGCGGACCAATATCGGCGGGTTCGCCCTGCGGCTCGTCGCGCGCCTGCCATTCCTGTTCGTCGCGGGGCGGCTCTATGGACCTGACGCGGTCGGACGGTTCGCGCTCGCGCTGGTGGTGGTCGAGCTCGCTGCCTTGATCGCGACGCTCGGGCTGAAGCGCGGGCTGGCCCAGGCGCTGGCCAATACCGAGCGCCCGCATTCCCATGTCGTATGGGACGGGATGGCGGTGGCGATGCTCGCCTCGACCATCGCCGGAGCAGTGCTGATCGCGCTGCCCCGAGTGATGTACCCGCATGGTGACATCACGCTGGTCGAGCGGTTGTTGCCGTGCATCATCGTCGCCAGCGCCTGGTCTGACGTGGCGCTCTCGGCGCTCGCCTATCGGCACAATATCAAGGCTACCGTCACTGCACGCGCGGTGGTCGAGCCCTGGACGATCTCGATCGCCGCGCTCGGTTTCTATTTCGTCAGCGCGCGCGACGGGCTGGTGCTCGCCTATATGCTGTCGATGGTCGCGGCGATGGCCGCGTCGCTGGTCCCGCTCATCCGCAGCTACGGCCTGCCGCGCGGCTGGACGCCGCATGTCGCGCGCGTGGCGACCCTGGCACGGCGCAACGCGCCGCTGGCGGGTGCCGACGCGATCGAATGGGCGACGCGCAATGTCGATCGTTTCATCCTCGGGCTGCTGTTCCCGCCGGCGATCGTCGGCATTTATTACATGGCGCAGCAGGTCGCCTCTCTTCCGGCGAAATTGAAGACCAGTTTCGATCCGATCCTCGGCCCCGTCATCGCCACCAGCCTGGCCCGCGACGACAAGGCGGCAATCGCCGACCAGGTGCGCCAGGTGGGCTTCTGGATCATGGCGCTGCAGACCTGCCTGGCGCTGATGGGCTCGATCCCGGGCGAGGCGGTGATGGGGCTGGTCGGCAAGCAATTCGTCGCGGGCACTGCCGCGCTCGCATTCCTGTTATGGGCGGAGGTGTTCGCTTCGACCGGCGCGGTCTGCGAAACGGCGTTGGTCTATATCGCGCGTCATCGCAATTTGATGATCTCGATCGGCGTGCTGGTGCTTCAGATCGTGCTGAGTTTCACGTTGGTCGCGGTGATGCGGTCGATCGACTGGGATCATTCCGTGCTGGCGGAATTCGGGACGCGCGATTCGGTCCAAGGGGTGAGCGTCGCGATCGCCTTGCTCATCGCCTTGAGTGTCGGATCGGTGCTCAAGTCGAATTTCCTCTCGCGGCTGCTGAAGGCGCGCGTGGCGGGCTGGCGCTGGTCGCTGCTGGGAACCGCGGCGGTCACGATCCTGGTCGGAACGGCGTTCACCTCGCTGCCCAAGAGCTACGAATGGGTCGAGCTCTCGGTGGGCGAGCCCGCGATCCTGGTGACTTATCTGTTCGTGCTGTGGAAATGGGCGTTCCGGCCCGAGGACCGGGCGTTGTTCAAGAAACTACCCGGGGCCGGCGCGGCGGCTAGCTAGATTCTGTTTCAGCAAAGCTGAAACGATTGCGGTAGCGCCTCAACGAAGCGTCGGGCCGGACACGCCGCGTTTGGGGGCGGCCGGCAGTTTAGCGAACAGTTGGATCATGCCCGGGCTGCGCGCATCGCCATTGGCGTACTCGCGTGCCGATTTACCCGCCATGTAATCGCGCTTGTCCGGATCGGCGCCGCCGTCGAGCAGGTCGCGCGCCATCTGTTCGTCACGACGCAGCACCGCCTTGATCAAAGGGGTCTGACCGCCGTCGCCCGCCAAATTGGGATTGGCCTTGTGCTTGAGCAGGATCGGGATCAGGTCGCCATAGCCACGGTCGATCGCGACCAGCAGCGGCGTGTCGCCCTGGCGGTTCTTGATATTGGGATTGGCGCCCTTCGCGAGCAGATAGGACAGATAGCGCGAATCGTCGCGGCGGACGACGATGTGCAACGCGCCTTCGCCGGTCGACGGATCCTGGGTATCGATGATCCGCGATCCCGGCTTGGCCAGGATCGATTCGACGTCGTTACCCTTGTCGTTCTTGACCGCGTCGAGGAATTGATAGCCGGGCGAGCCGCTGGCGAGCTGCGCTGCGGCGGGAAGGGCGGTGACGGCCAGCGCGCCGGGAAGCGCCCCGATAAACGCAATGCGGGAGAGACGTGCGATCATGATCTGGTGCCCTGCGGGAAAAGTCGGGATCAACTTGCGTAGCCGCCCGTAAAAGATCAAGGCTGGCGCTGCGATGAACCTGCGTTTGCTTCCGATTTCGCTACTGCTGGCGCTCGCCGCCTGCTCGAACGCCACCCCAGCCGATCCCCCGCTGGCGGGTGCCAAGATCGGCGGCCCGTTTCAACTGATCGAGCAGGACGGCAAGGCGATCACCGACAAGGCGTTCGCGGGCAAATATCGCATCATGTATTTCGGCTATACCTATTGCCCCGATGTCTGCCCGACCACGGCGCAGACCATCGGCGCGGCGATGCGGCTGCTCGACAAGAGCGACCCCGCGGTATCGGCCAGGGTCATACCGGTATTCGTCACAGTCGACCCCGAGCGCGACACGCCGGCGGTGGTCAAGCAGTTCGTCGGCGCTTTCTATCCGCGCTTCGTCGGACTGACCGGCAGTCCGGCGGCGATCGACAAGATCAAGACCGAGTACGGCGTGTTCTCGTCCAAGGGCAAATCCACGCCCAATGGCGGGTATCTGGTAGAACATTCCAACGCTGCCTATCTGATGGACACTAACGGCAACCCGCTCGCGTTGCTGCCCACCGAGCAGGGCGCTCAGGCGACCGCGGACGAGATCAAACGCTGGGTGAAGACCAACCCGTGACGACCGACAGGTTCTGGGAAACCAAGACATTGGCCGAACTCGATCGCGGCCAATGGGAGGCCTTGTGCGACGGCTGCGGCAAATGCTGCATCCACAAGCTCGAGGATGACGAGACCGGCGAGCTTTATCCGACCAATGTCGCGTGCCGCATGCTCGATCGCCGTTCCGGTCAATGCAAGGACTACCGCAACCGCCGCGCTTATGTGCCGGATTGCGTTCGGCTGACGGTCAAGAACGTCTTCACTACCGACTGGCTGCCCTCGACCTGCGCCTATCGCCTGCGTGCCAATGGCGAGAAGCTGCCCGACTGGCATTATCTGGTCAGCGGCGATCGCGAGGCAGTGCACCGCGCCGGTGAATCGACGCGCGGCTGGACGGTGAGCGAGGACGATGCCGGCGAGCTCGAATTCCATCTGGTCGACCGCAAGCTGTGACCGGCGATCTCGACGTCGTCCGTCATGTCCGCGCCCGGCGGATGCGGCTGTCGGTCGACCCGGCGAGCGGGCGCGTACGGCTGACCATCCCGCCGCGTGCCTCGCTCAAACAGGCAATGGCCTGGGCCAACGATCATCGCGGCTGGATCGACGCGCAGCGCGCGAAATTGCCCGAGGGACGGCCGTTTGTACCGGGAGCGATGATCCCGATCGAGGGTGAGGATGTGGTGATCGACTGGTCGCCGGAGCGGTCGCGGACGATATCGCTGGCCGCACCCTCACCCTTCCGGCGCTTCGCGCCACCCTCCCTCTCCCAATGGGAGAGGGAAGGGGCTCGCCCGGCGCAGCCGGGTGGGAAGGGTGAGGGTGAGCCACGGCTGGTATGCGGCGGGCCGTTGGAAGGCCTGCCCCGCCGCATCGAAACCTGGCTCAAGCGCCGCGCCTTAGCCGTCCTGTCCGAAGAAACCGCCGAGTTCGCCGCCAGGGCCGGCGTCGCCGTTAGCCGCGTCACCGTCGCTGACCCGAAAGGCCGCTGGGGCAGCTGCGCCTCGACCGGCGCCATCCGCTACAGCTGGCGGCTGATCTGCGCGCCGCCTTACGTCCGCCGCTCGACGGTCGCGCACGAAGTCGCGCATCGGCTGCACATGGATCATTCGCCCGCTTTCCATGCCGCCTACCGGCAATTGCTCGGAACCGATCCGGCGCCGGCGCGCGCGTGGCTGCGCCGCGACGGCGCGGCGCTTCACTGGGTCGGGCGCGCCTGCTGAACGTCACGCGGGCGATCGGCCGGGGCCGATCCGTTCGGAACGACGCGCTTGGGCCGGTTGGGATCGGCGCCCGGACTGCCGGTCATGCGGTCGATCCATTTGCGATCGAGCCGTTCGTCGGGGCGTCGCGCGGGATCGTCGGTAGCGTCGGGTGCCGTCTGCGGCTGATCGTCCTCTGACTGAGGAGGCATGCCGGCGTCACCACCACCGATCGGCGCGTCGGGCGCGATCTGGTCGGGGGGAATCGGATTGCCGTCGGGATCGACGAACAGGCCATTGTCGGGCTGACCGAAATCGCTTTCGTTGTCGAGCTGCCATTCCGGCAAGGTCACCTGGGTGTCGAAGGTCTCGACCGGCCGCCCGGCGGTGGCGATCTTCATGAATGCCGCAAAGGCGCGCGCGGGCAAGGTGCCGCCCTGCAGGCCGGGGATGCTCTTGGCATCGTCGCGTCCCATCCACACGCCGGTAGTGAGGCCCGAAGAGAAGCCGAGGAACCAGCCGTCCTTGTTCGAGCTGGTGGTGCCGGTCTTGCCCGCGACCGGACGCCCGATCTGCGCCGCCTTGCCGGTGCCGGTGGCGACCGCGGTCTGCAACAGGTCGGTCATCTCGGCGGCGACATAGGGCGCGACCAGCACATGGCTGCGGTCGACTTCGTGATTGTAGATCGTCTCGCCCATCGAGGTGACCTTGGTGATTCCATAGGGGGTCACCGCGACGCCCTTGTTGCTGACGCTGGCAAAGGCGCGAGTCATGTCGATCAGATGGACGTCGTTCGATCCCAGCACCATCGACGGCACGGTCGAGATCGGGGTCGAGATGCCGAAGCGCCGCGCCATGTCGGCGACGGTCGAGAAGCCGACTTCCTGGCCGATTTTGGCCGCAACGGTGTTGACCGAATAGGCGAAGGCCGTGCGGATATCCATCTCGCCGGCATTGCGGCCCGACGAGTTGCGCGGGCTCCAGCCGTTGATCGTGATCGGCTCGTCGACGATGCGGTCGCTCGGCCGATGGCCCGCTTCCAGCGCCGCCAGATAGACGAACAATTTGAACGACGAACCCGGCTGACGCAGCGCCGTCACCCCGCGATTATAGTTGGACGTCACGTAATCCTTGCCGCCGACCATCGCCCGCACCGCGCCGTCGCGATCAAGGCTGATCAGCGCCCCTTGCGCATTCCTGGGCGCATAAGCCGCGATCGCGGCGTCGGCCGCTTTCTGCATGCGGATGTCGATCGTCGTCCACACTTCGAGCGGGCGGGTCGGCTCGTCGATCAGGTTTTCGAGTTGGGGCAGCGCCCAATCGGTGAAATATCGCACGCTGTTCTGGTTGGGCTCGGGCGCCAGCTTGACCGTCCTGGGATCGACCGAAGCGGCTTCGGCGGCGGAGATCTTGCCGGTTTCCTTCATCAGCCCGATTACCACGCCGGCGCGGTTGACCGCGGCCTGGGCGTCGGCAGTCGGCGAATAATTGGACGGCGCCTTGACCAGCCCGGCGATGATCGCCGCCTCGCCCAGCGACAGCGTGCTGGCGCCATGGCCGAAGAACTTGCGGCTCGCCGCGTCGATGCCATAGGCGCCGCCGCCGAAATAGACCTTGTTGAGATAGAGTTCGAGTACCTGATCCTTGCTGAACTTGCGCTCGAGCGCGAGCGCCAGCACCATCTCGCGGGCCTTGCGGCCGAACTTCTTGGTCGACGACAGGAAGATGTTGCGCGCCAGCTGCTGGGTGATGGTCGAGCCGCCCTGGCGCCAATGGCCCGAAGTGATGCGCACCTGGAACGAGCGCGCGATACCGATCGGATCGACGCCGGGATGGTCGCGGAAGCGACGATCCTCGACCGCGACCATCGCATCCTTCATCACCTGCGGAATCTGGGCGTAGGGAAGCCATTCGCCGTAGCTCGGCCCCAGGCTGACGATGGGGGTGCCGTCATCGGCCAGCACGCGGATCATCTGGCCGTTGGGCGAGGATTTGAGCTCGTCGAAGCTCGGCAGCTGCGATTCGGTCACATAGACGGTGACGACGAGCGCAATGATGCCGAGCAAGGCAGCGACGCCGGTAAGGCGCAGGCCCAGCACGAGCCAGCGGCGCCAGCGGGGGACAATTTTGGACGCCTTGGCCATCGTTATGGGCGAGGGCTTAGAGGGTTAACCGAGGCTCGACAAGCGCGGGTTCAAGCGGTTCGCCGCGCCAATCAATCCGCACGCGGACGGAAATCGAGGCTGATCGAGTTCATGCAATAGCGCAGACCCGTCGGCGGCGGCCCGTCGGGGAAGACGTGCCCCAGGTGGCTGTCGCAGCGCGCGCAACGGGTTTCGGTGCGCGTCATGCCATGGCTGGTGTCGCTATGGTTGGTGACATGATCCTCGGCGATCGGCTGGGTGAAGCTCGGCCAGCCCGATCCCGAATCATATTTGTCGGCGCTGTCGAACAGGTCGAGCCCGCACGCGGCACAGGCATAGATGCCGTCGGCCTTGTTGTCGTTATAGATGCCGGCAAAGGCGCGTTCGGTCCCCGCCTCGCGCAGCACATGATATTGCTCGGGGGTCAGGCGCTTGCGCCATTCGGTTTCGGAGAGCGAGAGATGTTCCATACGCGGGAAGATCGTTACGCTGCGATCATGCGTCAAGCGGCTTGTGGCTGATCCGCGTTAGCCGGGCGGCGATTCCGGCGAGTTGCGGCGCCAGTCGCACGGCCGCGGTCAGTGCGCTCGCCCAGGCGGGTCGCTCCGCGGCGGCGCGGATGCGGCTGGCGATCGCGAACGGCGTCGTCAGGTCGCGGGCGAGCCGCTGCTGATAGGCGATAGCGCCGCTCGGGCCGTGGCGCAGATACTCTGCCGCCGCCCGCGCACCGCTTTCGATCGCGATTCCCATGCCTTCGCCCGCCAGGCTGGGGATGCACGCCGCCTGATCGCCCAACCGGAACAGCCCGGTCGTGCCGTCCTGCATGCGCCAGCCATAAGGGACATTGGCGACCGCATCGATCGACGCGGAGCCAGCGCGATCGGCCAGCCGCTCGCCCAGCCTCGGCGATTCGAGCGCCAGCGCGGCCAGCAACTGGTCGGGCGAGCCGGCTGCGGTCAGCCGCGACCGGTGCACCGCCATGCATAGATTGACCGCGCCGTCCTCCTGCCGCGCGATCCCGGCATAGCCGCGGTCGAACAGATGGAGCTCGATCGTGTCGCCGACCATCCGGTCGAGCGCCTCGCTCGGGCCCAGTCGCACCCGCAGGCCCAAAGTCGGGTCGTCACTGCGCTCGGCACCGCGCGCCAGTCCGCGCAGATCGTGCTTTCCCGTGGCGAGGAACAAGGCGTCGGGAGTGATTTCGCTTTCGTCGGCCAGGCGCACGCAATCGCCTTCGAGCGCGCGCACCGCGACCCCGCGCTCGACCGCCGCGCCAGCGGCGACCGCGTGACCGAGCAGCAAGGTATCGAGCCGTCGGCGCGACACCGCGAGCGCGGGGCGCGGCAGCCATGCTTCGGCCTGATGGGATCCCGCGAACAACCGCAGCCGGCGTATCTCGTCGCGGTTGAGCGCGTCGCGGCGGATGCCCAGGCGATCGAGTGCCTCGAGCGTTCGCCAGCTCAGGAAACCGCCGCACAAGGCATCGCCGGTCTCGGCGCTGCGCTCGACCAGCAGGTGCGGCGCACCGGCGCGCGCCAGCAGCAGCGCCGCGACCGCGCCGGCCGGTCCGCCGCCGACGATCAGCGCAGGCGTTCGACGCACAGGCGAAACGGGAAGGCGCGATAGACGCGCGCGTCGGTGATACCGGCTTCGGCCAGGATCGGTGGCCATTCGCCGGGGCGGTAGGAGCGCGCAATCGACAAGGTGCCGTCGAGCCGGACGATGCGGTGCCAGCCGAAGCTGCGGGCGAGCAATGGGAATCCCCAATGCGCGAAGCCGTGGCGGTGGAGGTCGTTGACCAGCCACCCCAATCGCGCCTCAGCCTGCATGAAGCGCAGGAAGGCGACGAGCTGGTCGTGCGTCATGTGATGCGCGACCAGGCTGGAGATCACCATGTCCCAGTGCTGCCCCGCGAGATCGGCATAGTCGCCGGTGATCCAGCGGATTCCCGTGTCGGGCGCGCTGTGCTGCCGCGCAGCCGCCTCGCTGCGCGGATTGAGGTCGACCCCGACCAACTCGGCCGCGACGCCGCGCTTGGCTGCCCAGAGCGCGATCCTGCGCAACATATCGCCGTCGCCGAATCCGACATCGAGCAATTTGAACACCTTGCGGCCGCGGAGCGCGCGCTCGATGAAGGACAAGGTCGGGCGTGCGGCCATCGTCACGACATTGACCTTGGCGAGATCGCCGACCACGGCGGCGTAGGTCGCCGCATCGAGGTCGTCGGCGTCCATCAGCTCGTCGGCGATGGCGCGTCGCGCGAGGCTCACGCCGCGCTCCGGAACCCGAAACCCTCGGCGGCCAGCCCCGGTCCGAACGCTAGTGCGATGCCCTGATCGATGCGCGGCCCACCGAGCATCTTGCCCAGCGAGAACATCAATGTCGCCGACGACATGTTGCCATAATCGTGCAGCGTTTCGCGCGACGCCCAAAGCGCGCCCTGAGGCAGATGGTAAGCGGTCTCGACCGCGTCGAGAATCGAGCGCCCGCCGGCATGGACCGCCCAACCGTCTATCTCCTCGGCATCGCGTCCGCCGAGCGCGGCGGCGGCGAAATCGGGATCGGTCAGCCCTTGCGCGATGCGCTGCGGGACTTCGCCCGACAAATGCATTTCGAACCCCTTGTCGGTGATATCCCAGCGGATCAGGCGCTCCGAATCGGGCAAGGTCGTGGCGAATGGCGCTTCGAGCTCGAAGCCGGCGGCATCGCTCGTCACCAAGGCCGCGCCCGCGCCGTCGCCGAATTGCAGCATCGCCAGCAGCTTTTCGATCTCGCCGGTGTCCTGGAGATGGAGCGAGCAAAGTTCGACGCACACCACCAGTACGCGCGCGCCCGGTTCGGAGCGCACGATGTGGCGGGCGCTGCGCAAGGCGGCGACCGCGGCATAGCAGCCCATGAACCCTACCAGCAGCCGTTCGACCGTGGGCGCGAGGCTGAGCCGCCGCGCGATGATCTGGTCGACGCCCGGCGCGACGAACCCGGTACAGCTCGCGACCACCAGATGCGTGATCCGGTCGATGTCGACCTGCTCGGCAAGCCGATCGATCGCCGCCAGGCTCAGCTTCGGCGCCTGATCGGCATAGATTCGCATCCGGGCATCGGTGCCGGGCATGAAGCCGTTCTCGTAAAAGCCGCCGGGGCCGATCGGCGACCCGCCGTCGTCGGCGCGTGGCAGCACGGTCCAGCGATGCTCGATCCCCGACCGTGCGACCATCCGGCCGAACAATTTGGCCAGGCGCGGGTCGGCGATCTTTGGCTGCGCCCAGCCGATGAACGCGCTGTGCGCCTCATGGTCCGGCACCGCGGTGCCGATTGCGTTGAGATAGACGTTGCCGGGCAAGATGGGCGACCTTTTCGGACAAGGGACACCGGGTTAGTGCCTCGACCCCTGTACACCGGTTTAACCGATGCCGCGCCCTTTTGCTCCGCCAGCGCCGCGCCGCTATCAAACTCGCATGAATCCGATCTACGCCCGCATGCGCACCACGATCTTCGAAGCCATGTCGGCGCGTGCGCGGGCGAGCGGGTCGATTAACCTGGGCCAGGGCTTCCCCGAGGCGCAGGGGCCGGCCGATATCATCGACGCGGCGGCAAGGGCGTTGGTCGAGAAATCGAACCAATATCCGCCGATGAGCGGCTTGCCCGAACTGCGCCAGGCAGTCGCCGCGCATTATGCCGGGCATCAGGGGCTCGACCTGTCGCCCGACGAAGTGGTGGTGACCTCGGGCGCGACCGAGGCGATCGCGGCGGCATTGCTCGCCTTGGTGTCGGCGGGCGACGAAGTGATCCTGTTCCAGCCGCTCTACGACGCGTATCTGCCGCTGGTCGAACGCGCCGGCGGCGTGGCGAAACTGGTGCGGCTGAGCCCGCCCGACTGGCGGGTGACCGCAGAGATGCTAGAGGCGGCGTGGACGCCCAGGACCAGATTGCTGGTGCTCAACAGCCCGCTCAACCCTTCGGCCTCGATGATCGGCGGCGAGGAGCTGGCGGTGATCGCGCGCTTCTGCGTCGAACGCGACCTGATCGCGATCTGCGACGAGGTATGGGAGGAACTGGTGTTCGACGGCGCGCGCCACGTTCCGCTGATGGCGCAGCCCGGCATGCGCGAGCGCACGGTCAAGATCGGATCGGCGGGCAAGATGTTCGCGCTGACGGGGTGGAAAGTCGGCTGGATGTGCGCCGCGCCCGAGCTGGCCCGCGGTCTGGCCAAGGCGCACCAGTTCCTGACCTTCACCACCCCGCCCAATCTGCAATGGGCGGCCGCTTACGGGCTGGGCAAGGACAAGGCCTGGTTCGACAAGGAACGCGCCGACTTCCAGCGCTCGCGCGACCGACTGGCGGCGGGACTGCGCGAGGCGGGCTATGTGACGTTGCCGTCGGCGGCGACCTATTTCCTCTCGATCGACCTGACCGCCTCGGGCATCGCGCTCGACGACGTCACCTTCTGCAACCGCCTGCTCGACGAAGCCGGCGTGGCGGCGATCCCGGTTTCAGCCTTTTATGCCGAAGACCCGGTGACCAATGTGGTGCGGCTGTGCTTTGCCAAGAGTGACGCGACGCTCGACGCCGCGATCGAGCGGATGGCGGGGTTTCGAGAGGCGCTTGGTCAAGAATAAGGCCCGCGGATCGCTCCGCAGGCCTTGTTTCCTCTAGCTATGCCGTCGCGGCAAAGCCGCGACGTCGGCCGGGCTTCGCCCCCCGGCCGAGGTTTCGGCTTTTCAGAGATTAGCGAACGCTAATCTCTGGCCTCAACCGTCGTAATCCCCGCCCAGATTCTGGTTGCGCGGCGGCGCGGCGGCGGTGAGGCGGAGCGCCTCGGCCGACTGCGACAGCGAGCCGATTTCGTCGGGCGTGTCGTCGTCGTCGACCTGAACCTTCTGCATGCCGCTGATCACCGCATCCTGCAGATGATCGGGGCGCACCGTCTCCTCGGCGATTTCGCGCAGCGCCACGACCGGGTTTTTATCGCGGTCGCGATCGACGGTGAGTTCGGCGCCGCCCGAAATCTGGCGGGCGCGCTGGGCCGCGAACAGCACCAGATCGAAACGGTTCGAAACCTTGTCGACACAATCTTCGACAGTGACGCGCGCCATGAAACGCTTTCCTTCAGCAAAACACCAAGATGGGAAGCGTCGGCGCTTAGGGCAATGGGCCGCAAAGAGTCAAGAAAATCGGCTTTTTCGCATATTGTCACCGCGGACGGTGCCGATTGCTTGCCCCGCGCCGTGCCCCGCTCCAATAGGGAAGAGATGGCCGGCGAACCCAGCTTCACGATCGACGGCGACACGCTCCGGCTCATTACCGAGGGCCCCGAGCGGCTGACCGCGTTGCTCGACCTGATCGCGGGCGCCCAGCGATCGTTGCGGATCCTCTATTATATCTATGTGGACGACGATGCCGGAGCGAAGGTCCGTCAGGCGCTGATCGACGCGGCGCGGCGCGGAGTCGACGTCAAGCTGATCGTCGACGGCCTGGGCAGCGAGCATGCCGAGAATCATCGCTTTTTCGATCCGCTGAAAGAGGCCGGGATCGACGTCTGCCGCTTCGTGCCGCGCTGGGGACGACGTTATCTGTTGCGCAACCACCAGAAGCTCGCGCTCGCCGATGAGCGCCGGGTGATCATCGGCGGGTTCAACATCCAGGACAGCTATTTCGGCACCAATGAAGAGCAAGCGTGGCGCGACCTCGGTTTCTATATCGAAGGCCCGTCGGCCGCGCATCTGACCGGCTATTTCGACGCGCTCGACCGCTGGGCGAAGCAGGATCAGGCGCCGCTCAGGTCGCTGCGTGTCTTGCTGTCGAAATGGAGCGAGCCCCATGGCGCGACGCGCTGGCTGTTCGGCGGGCCGACACGCAAACCTTCGCCCTGGGCCAAATCAGTGCGCGCCGATCTCGAACGGGCGATGCGGGTCGACCTGATCAGCGCCTATTTCGCGCCGAGCCCGGGGATGCTGCGCCGGCTCGACCGGATCGGCCAGCGCGGTGTCGCGCGTGTCGTGCTGGCGTCGAAGAACGATCATGGCGCCGCGATCTGGGCGTCGCGCTTCACTTATGCCGGCCTGCTCAGGAAAGGGGTCGAGATTTACGAATACCAGCCGACCAAGCTCCATACGAAGCTCTTCGTGATCGATGACACCGTCTATGTCGGCTCGGCCAATTACGACATTCGCAGCTTGTTCCTGAACCTCGAACTGATGCTGCGCGTCGAGGACAAGGCGTTCGCCGACCACGTCCGGACCTATGTCGACGGCGAGATCGCCGAATCCGAACGGATCACGCCTGAGCTTTACCGGTCGCGCACCGGCTGGTGGACGCGGATCAAGCAGGCGGTGGCATTCTTCGTGATGACCGTGCTGGACTATAACGTCACGCGGAGCCTGAATTTCGGACCCGAGCGCAGATTGCGGGAATGAGCGCGCATGTCGCCGGCTGCCATTGCGGGGCATTGAGCGTCGCCTGCTCGGGCGAGCCGCGCAAAGTCTCGTTATGCCATTGTCGGCAATGCCAGCGCCGTACCGGCAGCGCGTTCAGCGTCGCGGTTTTTTACGAGCGGGTGCTGGTGGCGGTTCGGGGCGAGGCAGCCAGCTATGTTCGTCCCTCGGCGAGCGGGTTCGCGGTTGATTTCCGCTTCTGCCCGGCCTGTGGGTCCAATCTCTTCTGGTATCCGGCGCGGATGCCGGCGCTGGTCGGGGTGGCATATGGCGGCTTCGCCGACCGCGATTTCGCGATGCCCGAGCAGGCGGTGTGGGCGGCAGAAGGCCATCGCTGGGTGAGTCTGCCCGAAGATATGCCGAGTTTCGATCAGAATCCGCCGCCACGGCGTTAGCGACACATCTCCCTTCGCGAGGATCTGCGCCTTCGACGAGGCGATGATCGAGCCGATCACCACGGGGCGTCTGAAGAACCCGCAGTGGGAACATGACCCATGGAGAGGAGAGTTTGCGCTCTGTGTCTCACTGCGTTCCACGTCTCATCAGTCGCTGGACGACCAACGCCGGCGCCGCATAGGCCAACAGGCGGCCTTGATCCGGCAAGACCTCGAAATCGGCGGCGGGAAGCCGTTCTTTCCAATAAGCGAGCGTCGTATCGGGGTCGGAAAGCGTGTCATGCGCGCCGAGCAGGACGGTCCAGCAGCGTCCATCGACCGGATAATCGTGGACGTGCCCCAGTGCGAAAGCGGTTTGTTCACGCACATATCCGGCCAGCCGGCCCGTCGTGAACATGCGTACCGCGCGATAATAATCGTCGATCACCTGTTCGTCGGCGAGCAGGGCTTCGTCGGGCGGGCTTCCGCGCATCGATTTGTGAAGCGCCTTGGCCAGGAAGCTGCGCGTCATCGTCCGCGCGATCAGCCGAGCGGCCGGTAGAATCAGTTCGGGCCGCCGGAAATAGGCTTCCTTGAACGAGCCCAGCACGCCCCAGCGCCGTTTATCGCGGGTCGATGGGGGATCGGGATTGACAAGCACGACCGCCCCGCATCGATCGGGAAACAGCCCGGCAAAGGCGGTTGCCACCTGAGCCGCGCCGCGGGCCACTATATCCACCCGGTCGATCCGAAGTCGGTCGAGGACGATCTTCATATCGTGCACGGCGGGCTCGAAGGGATCGGAGGCGCTTGCCGCGCTCTCTCCGTCGACGTCGGTCATACCGAATCCCGGGCGGTCGATGGCGAGGACGCGGAAGTCGTGCCGCATCAGTTCCGCGACCATGCCGCGCGGCGGATGCCGCGACGTCATGCTGCTGTGTAGAATGACGACGGGGCGGCCGCCGGCCGGACCATAATCAGAAAGGGCGATCCGTCCCCCGCTGGGGCGATGGACGAAGCGAAGTGGTTCGGCATGGCCGTCGACCCAGCCGACCCGCCCATGGCTTGCGTCGGCCAATGCCTGAATTGCGGTAACGACGCTCATCAATCGGGCAAGCGCGGCAGCGTTTGGAACGCCGAGCGTCTGAAACGCAATATCGGCCTGTTTCTTGACCGTCGCTTCCGATGCGCCGATCGCCCGCGCCGTGTCGGCCCGCGTCAGCCCCTGGGCCAGCAGCATGGCGATTTGTGCCTGGCGCGGTTTCAGGCCCCAGCGGTCCGTCAACAACTCGATCGCCTCGCCACCATTGGGGAAAATGCCCAACGCCAGTAGCGACAAGCGATGGAGTAGGCCGGGCATGCGCGTGACGCCGACCTTCGTCAGTGCGGACGACATGGCTTCGCGTGCGGTCGCATAGCTGAGCTTCGCGGCCAGAGCGGCGGCGCGAATGCTTCCGGTCCGCAAGGTCGCCTCGACCACGCGGGTTTCCAGGCCCGTCATCCCGAATACCGCGCAGGCGCGGCGAAGCGGTTTTTGCGAAGCCGCCGACGTCGCCGCGACCAGCACGCAGCGCCCGGGGGCGGCTTCCAGCGCCTGGTGCACATTGTCCGGCAGGTCCCAAGTCGCCGCCTCATAGCCGGGAACATAGGCCAGGAGAGGATGATCCGCCTGCCCGGTCGCCTGAGCCAATTGCATCGTCCGTCCGTGCAGCGCCCTTTCCGCCATGTCCCAGTCGATCAGGCCAAGGGGCTCGGGTGGGAGGGAGCCGGAAGAAAAGAGGAGCCGCTGCGCAGCAGGGTCGACGACGAGCAACGCCAGCGCATCGACATTCACGAGCGAATGGGCGCGATATTCATGGGCCGCGTCAAGCGCGCGGAAGTGCTGCTCGACCGCATCGGGGTCGCGCCGGACCTGGTCGAGCAGCAGTTCGGGAACGGTCAGCCATTCCTCGGCATAGTTGACGATCGCGGTTTCCGCCATCGTGTCCGAATTGAGCTTCCCCATCGCTGACTGGGATAGCGGGCTGCGGTCGAGCGGTCACCACCAATACCCCACAACCGGGGATATTCTGACATCTTTTCCGATGCTTTTTCCGTCTTCGGACAGAGCGGGCTGCGATCGAACCGATCGCCCCGGCTTCCAACATTGGGCGCGAGTGTGGACGCGCGGCGAAAAAACAGGGGATTATCGGATGAGTTCGAAGACAAAGACGCGCTGCCTGCTGACGACTGCGTTGGTCGTTGCCGGCATTCCGCTCGCACCGCCGCTGCTGGCGGCGGATACCGGCCGGACGCTGCCCGTGGGCGCACCGGCGTCTGTCGACAATCCCGCCGGACAGACGATCGAAGGCGATCGGATCGGAATCCATTCGCGGGCGAGCAGCGCGACCATCTCCAATGCCGGAACGATCCGGGGCAATGGCAGCGCCGATGGCCTCGACGTGCTTCCCGAAGGCGGCATCACGGTCGACGGCGGACCGGCGACGATCACCAACAGCGGGACCATTTCCGGCGCCGGGCACGGCATATCGACAGCCTATTTCTACGATCCGGCGACGCAGCTCCTCGAAGGGCGCGCCATCGGCCTGTCGGTCGACAACAGCGGTACCATCGCTGGCGAAAGCAACGATGGCGTGCGTCTGATCGGCGGCGGCAGCGTCACCAACAGCGGCATCATCCGCGGCACCGGCGCGGGCGGCGCCGACGGGATTTCAATGTACGCCTATGACGATCAGGACGTATCGGCGCTGACGGCGATCGGAAGCGTCGTCAACGCCAAGAGCGGAACGATCGACGGCACTCGTTACGGCGTGGTCCTGTTCGATGGCGGCGTGGTCGAAAATGGCGGGACGATCACCGGGGGCGTCGGCGGCCTGTGGATTCAGGGCAATCATGCCGACGGCGCCGGCAAGACGGCATCCGTCACCAACTCCGGTACCATAGCGGGCGCCAATGGGCTGACGTTCGCCAACCTTCTTGCCACGTCGGAGCTGATCAACAGCGGGACGATCACCGGCACGGCGCGTTACGGCGTCACCAACGGGTCGACGGGGCGCGCCGCGATCACCAACCAGGCGGGTGGAACCATCGCCGGCGCGACGATCGGTGTCTATGACGACGAAGGCGGGATCGACCTCGTCAACGCCGGTACGATCCGGGGCAACGGCAGCGCAGACGGTCTCAGCGTCCTCCCCGAGGGCGGGGTCACCATCGCCGGGGCTCCGGCGACGATCGTCAACAGCGGGACGATCTCGGGTGCCGGCACCGGCATCACGACCGCCTATTATCTGAATCCGGCGACCGGGCAGACCGAAGGGCGGGCGGCCGGCACGCGGGTCGATAACAGCGGCACGATCGCGGGCGAGGGCAACGACGGCGTGCGGCTGATCGGCGGCGGTCGCGTTACCAACAGCGGCATGATCAGCGGTGCCGGGCGTGGCGACGCCGACGGCATTTCGATGTTCGCCTATGCCGACCAGGCGAATGGCGATTACCACGCGATCGTCACCAACGGCGAGGGCGGCTCGATCACCGGCCAGCGCTTCGGCGTGATCCTGTCGGGCGGGGGCACGGTCGACAATGCGGGAAGCATCGCGGGCGGCGATGGCGGCCTTTTCATCCAGGGCACCGCGATCAACAGCGGCGCGCGCAGCGGGCTGACCGCCAGCGTCGTCAATTCGGGCACGATCGCCGGCAACCGCGCCGACGGCCTCAACGGCTATGGCGTCGGCTTCGGCAGCGACCTCGCGACCGTGACGCTCGACAATAAAGGTACGATAAGCAGCGCCGCCGGAGCGGGCGTGTTCCACGGCACGCTCGGCGACGTGACGATCACCAACGCCGCGGGCGCGACGATCGAGGGCGGTACCCATGGCGTCTATGCCGGCGGCGACGGAAGCCTCGCGCTTACTAACGCCGGAACGATCCGCGGCAACGGCACCTACGAGGGCAGCAACGCCCCGGCCGACGCCGGCGTGATGATCCAGTCCGCCGGCGCGGTGATCGAGAATAGCGGCACCATATCGGGCGCCGGCTATGGCATCGTCACCCAACTCTATTTCAATCCCCAAACGGGCCAGACCGAGGCGCGCGCGACCGGCACTAAAATCTCGAACAGCGGCATTATCCGCGGCGACGCCAACGATGCGATCCGCCTGTTCGGCGGCGGTTCGGTCGTCAATAGCGGCACCATCGAAAGCGTGACCGGGGACCTGACCGACGGCATCACCATCCAGGCCTTTGCGGGCCAGAATACGGACGGCCAGGCGATGCTGGGCAGCGTCGTCAACCAGGCTGGCGGTACGATCGCCGGAGGGCGCTACGGGGTTCTGGCGGTCAGCGGTGCCTCGGTCGTCAACGCGGGGACGATCTCCGGCGGGGTGACCGGCGTCGTCATCGGCCGCCAGAACAGCAGCGGCAAGACGGGGGAACTGGTCAATAGCGGTACGATCGAAGGCGGCGTCCTGCTCGACGTCGACCGCGCGACGGCGACGAACAGCGGTACGATCGCCAGCGAGACTGGCGTCGCCTTCACCTCGCTCGGCCCCGTCGCGCTGATCAATAGCGGAACGATCAAGGGCGGGGATGGCATCGCGGTCCGGCTCGGTGCCTTCGACGATAGCGTCATTCTCCAAACTGGCAGCGCGATCACCGGGGCGATCGACGCGGGTGCGGGCGTCGACAGCCTGACGCTCGACGGCGACATTCTCGAACGCACCGATGCTCAACGGCTCACCTCGGCAACCGGGTTCGAGGCGCTGCGGGTCGCGGCCGGCTATTGGTCGACGTCGGGCGCCGTCGGCACGTTCGACCATGTCGCGATCGACGAGGGCGCGGCGCTTCAGGTCAACGAAGTGACGGCAGGCGGCGAAGCCGCGTCGCCGATCCTGACCTCGTCGGTTACCACCAACGGTCTGCTCGTGCTGAACTTCGACGGCGCCTCCGATCTCGACGACCTGACGATCAACGGCAGCGGCAAGGTGCAACTGATTGGCGGTGGGGTATTCACCATCGACGGCGACACCGTGAGCCACACCGGCGGTACCATTGTCTCGAACGGCGGCCTCGTCCTGGCCGGTTCGCTTCAAGGCGACGTGATCACCGAAGGCGCTGGCTATTTCCAACTCGGCACGGGCGGCACCGAAGGCAGCTTCGCCGGCAATATCGTCAACAACGGCCGCTTCGTCTTCAACCGGTCGGACGATTATGACTTCCTGGGTGCCTTCTCGGGCAGCGGGACGCTCGATAAACGTGGTAACGGCACGCTGAACTTTCTGGGCAATTATGCCTTTCAGGGCGTGACGAACATCTTCGGCGGCACGGTGCGGTTCGGTGGGACGATCGATCCCGATACCGAATTCAATCTTGGCGCAACCGGCTCACTCGACTTCACCGGCAAGGATCAGACGATCGGCGGCCTGTCGGGCGGCAGTGGCACGCAAGTGGTCCTTGGCGACAACAAGCTGACCATCGACCAGAGTGGGAACAGCACGTTCGCCGGCGAGATCTCCGGCGGCGGCGGCGTCGTCAAGACCGGCGAAGGCACGCTGAACCTGTCGGGCGACAGCGACTATACCGGCCCGACCACGGTCGACGGCGGTAAACTCGCGGTCAACGGATCGATCGTGGGCGACGTCGCCGTGAACGCGGGCGGCGCACTCGGCGGCAACGGCAGGGTCGGAGCGACTGCGATCAATGACGGCGGTAAACTGACGCCGGGCAATTCGATCGGTCGCCTCACCGTCAATGGAAATCTCGCGTTTGCGGCGGGCTCGGTTTACGAGGTCGAGGTGGACGCGGCGGGTCATGGCGACCGGGTCGACGCGACAGGCACTGTCACGATCGACAGGGGCGCGAGCGTCGCGGTCCTCGCCGCGAACGGCGACTATAAAGGCCGCACCGACTATGTGATCGTCACCGGCGCGGGTGGCGTCAGCGGCACCTTCGGCGCGGTCACGACCGACCTGGCGTTCCTCGACCCGCTCCTGCGTTACAGCGCCACGGCGGTGACCTTGTCGCTCTATCGCAACGACGTCGATTTCGCCGATGTCGCGGTCGGTTTCAACCAGGCTGGCGTCGCCGCTGCGGTGCAATCGCGCGGCATCGGCGACCCGCTGTTCGAGTCGGTGGTCAACCTGAATGCGGTGGGTGCGCAGACGGCGTTCGGCGACTTGTCGGGCGAAATCCTCGCGAGCACGATCAGCGGCCTCACCGACGATAGCCGCCATCTGCGCAACGCCCTGTTCGAGCTTGCTGGGCCGGAGAAAGCGGGCCTGTTCGTCTGGGGCTCGGCCTTCGGCGGCTGGGGCGATTTCGACGCCAAGGCGGGTGGTTTCGCCATGAACACCGATCACAAGGGCTTCGTCACCGGCATCGGTTATGGCGGCAAGGGATTCGCCGCGGCGCTTTCGGCGGGAATCGGCAATTCCGATTTCAGCCTCGGTGGCCGCGACGACAGGGCAAAGGCCGACAGCAAATATCTGGCTGGGCACCTGACCTATGGCACCGGTCGCGGCTTCCGCGCCGCCGCCGGGCTCGCTTATGGCTGGCACGACATCGACACGGTGCGTACCATCGGATTCACGCCGCTCGCTCAGACACTCAAATCGAGCCGCGACGCGAACACGCTGCAACTGTTCGGTGAGGCCGGATATGACCTGAAGGCGGGCCGCCTCGCGCTTACCCCCTTTGCCCGGATTGCATATGTCCGCACCGAGAGCGACGCCTTCGCCGAAACGGGCGGCAATGCGGCGCTCGCGCTCGCCAAGGCCGAGCAGAAAACGACCTTCCTCAGTCTCGGCGCTCGGGCGCGCCTGAATGCCGGTCAGCCAGGCATCCAGCCCTATCTGTCGGGGGCGTGGAACCGCGCGTCGGGCGATCGCGGCGCCGCGGCCCGGGCCGGCTTCGCGACCGGCGGCGGCAGCTTCGCGCTGGTTGGCGCGCTGATCCCGAAGAACTCGGCCGAGGTCGAGGCGGGCCTTGACTATAGCGTGCGCAATCTGCGGATCGGCGCGGGCTATAGCGGCACACTCGCGTCGGGTCGCAGCACTCACGGTTTGCGGATAACGGCGCGGATTGCTTTCTGATCAAGCGGGGAGCGCGGTCCGGTGCCGGAGCAGGGTCAATCGCTTCGGCCCCAATCGATCGCTGACGATGTCTTCCGCTCCGTGCGACCCCGGAGCGGAGGATGGCTTTCCGGCAGCGGATGCGGGGAAGCCGAAAGGGTCCGCCTGCGGGCGGGCCCTTTCCCACGGCCGGACGCGATTATGAGGCCCCGTCGCCATGGCTATCGACAGGCTGCTCGCCGACAGGTTTCGGCAAGCTCGAACTTGTGAACGACACCCCGCCGCCCAGGGCCGGCCGCGTCATGCAATTGGTGGTCTGTGGCTCGCGGGAATGGCCAAGGGCCACGTCGTCCCGAACGCCCTCAGTCCTTCCAGGCGAAGAAATTGTGCGAGGGCGGGATGTTCCACCACTCGATCGAATAGTCGATCCGGTCCCAATGCGGCTCGAGGAAGTCGCGCACCTTGGGGCGGAATTGATAGACCAGGAACGCACCGCCGGTCTTGAGCACGCGGTGCGTCGCGGCGGCGATGGCGGGGGCGACGCCCTTGGGCAGGGTCGAGAAAGGCAGGCCCGACAGCACGTAATCAGCTTGCTCGAAGCCATGCTCGGCAACGATCTGTTCGACGTCGGCGGCCGATCCATGCACCGGGACGAAGCGCGAATCGGTGAACTTGATTCGCAGATACTCGATGAAGTCCGGATTGGTGTCGATCGCGATATAGGTGCCGTCGGCAGGGAGGCGATCGAGAATCGCCTGCGTAAAGGTACCGACGCCCGGGCCATATTCGACGAACAATTTGACGTTGGGCCAGTCGGGCACCTTGAGCATCGCGTTGATCTGCGCCTTGGACGAGGCGATGATCGAGCCGACCATCACCGGCCGCTTGAGGAACCCGCTGAGGAACATGGCCCAGGGAGAAGGGAGTTTGCGCGCGCGCGTCTCCGCATTGTCGAGAGCGAAGCGGGGCTGGGACATGGTATTCCTTGTAGCTGTGCGCCAATTCTCGCGCGACCGGAAAACCCCTGTCGCAAAGCTGTAACGCGTGATCAAGTCTTTAGGTCATTCCGACGGGTTGCGTCGTGCCGCGCGCCGGTCCATCGACGCGTCATGACGACGTTCGCCCCCGGAACAATTGCCGTGATCTTCGTGTCCGAAGTCACCGGCGATGATCCGGAAGGCTATGCCGCGGCGGCGGACGAAATGGTGGCGCTGGCCGCCGCGCAGCCCGGTTATCGTGGAATCGACAGCACACGCGGGGCCGACGGGATCGGCATCACCGTGAGCTATTGGGCGGACGAGGCGGCGGCGGTCGCCTGGCGCCGACACGCCCGGCACGGTGAGATTCGCGAGGCCGGACGTGGGCGCTGGTACCGGTGGTATTCGCTTCATGTCGCCGACATCGGACGCAGCTACGATTGGGAGAAGGAATGACGGCGAGGTTCGATCGCGACTTCGCCTTGTTGTTCACCGTGATGCTGACGATCGCGGCTGGGAACACCGCGTTGCAATCGGTCCTGCCCGCGATCGGACGCTCGCTCCACGTCCGCGACAATGCCGTCGCCGCCGCCTTTTCGGTCTCCGCCTTGTTATGGGTGATCGCCGCGCCGTTCTGGGCGAGCCGATCGGACCGGCGCGGCCGGCGGTCGATGATTCTGCTCGGCGTCGGCGGGTTCACGATCTCGCTGACCTTGTGCGGCATCTTCCTCGCGGCAGGGATCAACGGCTGGATCGGCGGAACCGCGGCGTTCATGCTCTTCATCGTCGGACGGCTGATCTACGGCACGTTCGGTGCCGCTGCCCCGCCGGCGGTGCAGGCGATCGTCGCCGGGCGCACCACGCGCGACGAGCGGACCAAGGCGCTGACCCTGCTCGGCTCGGCCTTCGGGCTCGGCACCATCCTGGGTCCCGCGATCGCCCCCTACCTGCTGCTCGGCAGCGTCGAGGGCGTCGTGATCGGCCTGTCCGGCCCGGCATTCCTGTTCGCTTTATTCGGGGCGGGCATGTTCGTCGCGGTGCTGCGCATGCTGCCCAATGATCGCGCCGAGGCGGCGATGGACGATCCCGCCGCGCACGGCGCGGTCAATGCCTATCCGTCGATCGGCGGGCAATCGTCGGGCGCCAGCATCACCGCCGCGACCGGCCAGCATATCGAAGAAGTCGGCTTTTTCGACCCGCGCGTTCGCGGCTGGATGATCGCCGGGCTGGTGTTCGGTCATGCCCAGGCGATGACCGGCCAGGCGATCGGCTTCCTGGTGATCGACCGTCTCCACCTCCCACCGGCGGAGGCGTTGCAGCCGACCGGGATCGTGCTGATGATGGGAGCGGGCGCGGCATTGCTGGTGCAATGGGGCCTGATCCCGTTGTTCAACCTGACGCCGCGTGTGATGATGCTGGTCGGGCTCGCCATCGCGGCGGCGGGGTGCGCGCTGACCGGACTCGCCACCTCGCTCTACGGCCTCGCGACCGCTTATGCCCTGGCGAGCATCGGCTTCGGCTTCACGCGCCCCGCTTTCACCGCAGGATCGTCGCTGGCGGTCGGATCGGCGGCACAGGGCTCGGTCGCGGGCAAGGTCACGTCGGTCAACGGCGCCAGCTTCGTGCTGGGGCCGTCGATCGGGGTCGGGTTGTATGAGTTCTGGCACTCATTACCCTATCTGACCGCCGGCGCGGCGTGTATCGTGCTGCTCGTCTATTGCTGGATCGCGTTACAGCCGTTGGCGCGGGCCAGCGAAGCAGCTTGACCCAACCAAAACGCAGTCCCACGAAAGCGGGAGCCCAGGGTAACAAGCGACATCGCCGATCCTGGGCTCCTGCTTGCGCAGGAACGCGGGTTTAGTCCGTCCCCTTCGGCCCATGCGGCCGCAACTGGCCCGGCGAGATGAAGCCCAAAGGCTGTAGCGACGCCGCATCCTGCTTCATCGTCGCGGCGAGCTGTTCGTAGTCGCGCTCCATCTCCGCGGTCACCGACGCGCGTGAATCAGTCAGCGCGTCTTCGAAATCGGCCATCGTCACTTGTTTGACGTCGATATTCTTGCGGAGCGCGATCAGGCCGGCGCGCCGAGTGAGATCCTCGAGATCGGCGCCAGTGAAGCGGTCGGTGCGCGCGGCGATGCGATCGAGATCGACATCGTCGGCCAGCGGCATCTTCTGGGTCTGGATCGCCAGGATGCGGCGGCGGCCTTTCTCGTCGGGGACGCCGACATAGATCAGCTCGTCGAACCGCCCCGGACGGAGCAACGCCGGGTCGATCAGATTGGGGCGATTGGTCGCGCCGATCACGACGATCGACTGCAATTCCTCCAGCCCGTCCATCTCGGCCAGGATCGTGTTGACCACGCGCTCGGTGACTTGCGGCTCGCCCAAGCCGCCGCCGCGCGCGGGAACCAGGCTGTCGAGCTCGTCGATGAAGATCACCGTCGGCGCGACCTGGCGGGCGCGGGCGAACAATTTGGCGATCTGCTGCTCGCTCTCGCCATACCATTTGCTGAGCAGGTCGGACGATTTGGTCGAGATGAAGTTCGCCTCGGCCTCGCGCGCAACCGCCTTGGCCAGCAAGGTCTTGCCGGTGCCGGGAGGACCGTAGAGGAGGAAGCCCTTGGCCGGGCGGATGCCCAGCCGGCGAAACGCGTCGGGATCCTTGAGCGGCAGTTCGACGCCTTCTTTCAACCGCATCTGCGCGTCGTCGAGCCCGCCGACATCGTCCCAGCGGACGCGCGGCGCCTCGACCATCACTTCGCGCATTGCCGACGGCTGCACACGCTTCAACGCGCCGAGGAAATCCTCGCGGGTGACCGCCAGCGTCTCGAGCACGTCGGCCGGGATGGTGCGGTCCTCGAGATTGAGCCGCGGCATGATCCGCCGCACTGCCTCGATCGCGGCTTCGCGTGCCAGCGCGGCGAGATCGGCGCCGACAAAGCCGTAGGTCGTGCGCGCCAGCTCGTCGAGATCGACATGGTCGCCCAATGGCATGCCGCGCGTATGGATGCCCAATATCTCGCGGCGGCCACGCTCGTCGGGAACGCCGACGACGATCTCGCGGTCGAACCGGCCGGGTCGCCGCAAGGCCTCGTCAACCGCCTCGGGCCGGTTGGTCGCGGCGATCACCACCAGGTTGGCGCGCGCTTCCAGCCCATCCATGAGGGTCAGCAATTGCGCGACCAGGCGTTTTTCGGCCTCGCCCGACACATTGCCGCGTTTGGGCGCGATCGAATCGATCTCGTCGATGAACACGATCGACGGCGCGTTTTTGGCCGCTTCCTCGAAGACCTGGCGCAGCTTCCCTTCGGATTCGCCATAGGCCGAGCCCATGATCTCCGGGCCGTTGATCAGGAAGAATTGCGCGTCGCTCTCATTGGCGACGGCGCGCGCCAGGCGCGTCTTGCCGGTTCCGGGCGGGCCATGGAGCAGGACGCCCTTGGGCGGCTCGACGCCCAGCCGCTGGAACAATTCGGGATAGCGCAGCGGCAGTTCGACCATCTCGCGCAACTGATCGATCGTATCGGCCATGCCGCCGATATCGTCATAAGTGACGTCGGCGCGGCGCGCGTCCTTGGGCTCCTCATATTCGGGGCGGAGCTCGATCTCGGTGTTTTCGTCGACCAGCACCACGCCCTTGGGGACGGTCGAGATCACCGCGAGGCGGATTTCCTGCAGCGCATAAGCCGGCGCGCGGAGATACTGCGCGACGTTGGGCGGAACGCCGTCCGGGTCGATGCGCTGCTGCCCGGCGGTCGCGACGACGTCGCCGGCGCAGAGCGGACGGCCGAAAAAGGTCCGTTTGAGCGCGCCGGTCGATCCTTGCAGGCGCAGATTTTGTTGGGCGGGCGCGAAAACCACGCGAGTCGCCGGCTTAGCCTCGGCCTTGCGCACGTCGACATAATCGCCCGATCCGGCCCCGGCATTGGCGCGTTGCAGGCCGTCGATACGGATCAGTTCGAGTCCCTCATCCTCGGGATAGGGCGCGACGGCACGGGCGGGCGTCGTCGACTTGCCGACGATCTCGATGATGTCGCCTTCGCCGATGCCCAATTGCGCCATCAGCGCACGCGGGATGTGCGCCAGGCCGCGGCCACTGTCCTCGGGCCGCGCATTGGCTACCTGGAGCTTGCGCTGGGGGGCATCGTCACCGTCTGCCATTGAGGTCACCTTGTTTCGCTAACGGAAGAATCGAGAGCGCGTGAGATAGTGACCCGGTTCCCGATACGCGAGGGGGCGGCTATCAGGCGGCCGCGAATCGAGACAAAAAAAGGCCGGACCCAAGGGCCCGGCCGGGAAAGTTTTTAGGAGAGGATGCCTGAAAGGCCCGCTCTATGTGCAGCGCAGCACGTTATTGTGCAAGTGCGAAATGAAACCGGTAACATGCATTTTTCGCAATCGACCCTTTCTTTCTGCGGAGAGGGGATGGTACGGTTCCAAGCATCGGTATGTGACGCGATGCACAACCAACCGCGCCAAAAGAGGGGAGGCCCATGCGCCGTTTGCCACCGCTGACCGCGATCGAAGCCTTCGTCCAGGTCGCCCGCACCGGATCGGTCAAGGCCGCCGCGCAGGAACTCGCTTTGTCCGCGCCGGCGCTCAGCCGCCGCATCCAGGCGCTCGAACGCTTCATCGGCAAGCCGCTGTTCGAACGCCGGCATCAGGCGGTGGCGCTCAACAGCGACGGCGAACGGCTATTGCAGCAGATCGCGCCGGTGCTCGACCGGCTGACCGACGCGGTCGAATATATGACCAGTGGAGTCGAGGTGCTGCGCCTGCGGCTGGGCGTGTTGCCGCTATTCGCATCGCAGCGCATCTTTCCGCATCTTGGCGACCTGCGCGCACGCTACCCGCAAATCCATCTCGATATCGACACGGCCGGGCACAATATGGCGCGGGTCGGCGACGGGCTCGATGCCGCGATCGCGTTGGCGCGCGATCCCGATCCCAGCCTCTATGCCAAGCGGCTCGACACCAATAACGTGTATGTGATCGGCGCGCGGACGATGCTCGAAGGGCCCGATCCGATCACGCGCCCCGAGCAGATCGAGAAGTTGACCGCGTTGATCCATCGCGACATGCCCGACACGTTCAGCGCTTGGCGCCACGCGGCGGGCCTCGACGAGCTAGAGCCGCTGGCAATCGATCATTTCGATTCGGGCGCGCTGATGCTCGAGGCGGCGGCGCAGGGCCTGGGCATCGCCTTCATGCACGAAAGCCATTTCGACGAGGCGCACGACCCGCGGCTGGTCAAATTGTTCGATATCGAAGTGGCCAGTCCGTACAGCTACTGGTTCGTCTGCCGCCCGCGCGCGATGCAGCTGCGCCAGGTCAAATGGTTCCACGACTGGCTGGTCGAGGTGTTGGCAGCGTGACCGCGTAGCGCTGCGCCCCCAGGCGTCTCAGTTCTCAAGCTCCCCTCCCTGCAAGGGAGGGGTTAGGGGGTGGGTGCGCGCGTCTGCGCGCTCAGAAGACTCGTCACCGATAGCCACAACAGCGTCGAGCGAGGCATCGAGCCTCGCTCGACGCTCAACCCACCCCTTGATCCCCTCCCTTGCAGGGAGGGGAGTCGTGAAGTCCTTACGCCGCGCGCGCCTTCAGGATTTTGCCCGGGTTCGCCGGCGGCTCGCCCTTGGGCAGCGCGTCGATATGCTCCATGCCTTCGGTGACTTCGCCCCACACGGTGTACTGACCGTCCAGGAATCGCGCGTCGTCGAAGCAGATGAAGAACTGGCTGTTGGCCGAATTGGGGTCCATCGTCCGCGCCATCGACGCGACGCCGCGGACATGCGGCTCGCGCGAGAATTCGGCCGGCAGGTTCGGCTTGTCCGATCCGTGCATGCCGGTTCCGGTCGGGTCGCCGCCCTGTGCCATGAAGCCGGGAATGACGCGATGGAAGACGACGCCGTCGTAAAAGCCTTCATTGGCCAGCTCGGCGATGCGCTCGACATGCTGCGGCGCGAGATCGGGGCGCAGCTTGATGACGACATCGCCGCTATCCAGCGTCAGCGTCAGTGTCTCGGGGGTGTCGGCCATCATTTTGCTCCATGAATCGGGGAATTTGCGCTTGCCCTAAACTGCTCGGTGGGTGCTGGCAAACCGCGCGGAAACCGCGTACGGCCCCCGATATGGATATCCCGGTGCCCGAAAAAAGGTCAGACGATGAGCGAGACCGATCTGGCGCCCGTGGAAGGCGCCACCGAACTCGATGACGTCGCGGATCAGCTGGACGAAGACGACCGGCTGAAGCCCGAATTCGTGCGCGCGGTGCTCGACGCGGTCGAGGCTGGCGACAACGACGCAGCGCGCGCGCTGGTCGAGCCGCTCCACCCCGCCGACATTGCCGATCTGTTCGAGCTGGCGCCGCACGAGGATCGCGGACCGCTCGCCAAGGCGCTGACCGACCTGCTCGACGCCGACGTGTTCGCCGAGATGAACGATTATGTCCGCGAGGATCTGATCGACAGTCTCGAGCCGCAGGAAGTGGCGGACATCGCGTCGGAACTCGATACCGACGATGCGGTCGCGATCATCGAGGACATGGAGCCGGCGGATCAGCGCGAAGTGCTCCGTGCGCTCGATCCGGACGACCGTGCCGCGATCGAGGAAGCGCTTTCCTATCCGGAGGAATCGGCCGGCCGCCTGATGCAGCGCGAGCTGATCGCGGTGCCCGAACATTGGACGGTCGGCGACGCGATCGATTATCTCCGCAGCCAGGATGAGCTGACCACCGATTTCTGGGAAATCTTCGTGGTCGATCCCGGGCACAAGCCGATCGGCACTTGCTCGCTGTCTTGGATCCTGCGCGCACCGCGATCGGTCGCGATCGCCGACGTGATGAAGCGCGAACAGACGCTGATCCCGGTCGACATGGACCAGGAAGAGGTCGCGCTGCGCTTCCAGAAATACGCGCTGATATCCGCCGCGGTGGTCGACGCCGCCGGGCGGCTGGTCGGCATGATCACGGTCGACGACGTCGTCCACATCATCCAGGAAGAGGCGGGCGAGGATACGCTGCGCCTGGCCGGCGCCGGCGACGGCGACATCAACGAGCCGATCGCGATGACGGTCCGCACGCGACTGATGTGGCTGCTGATCAACCTGCCGACGGCGATGCTCGCGGCCTGGGTGGTCAGCCTGTTCGATGCCGAGATCGCCAAGTTCGCCGTGCTCTCCGCGCTGATGGGCATCGTCTCCGGCATGGGCGGCAATGCCGGCACCCAGACCTTGGCGGTGGTGGTGCGCGCGATCGCGACCAACCAGTTGACCGATTCGAACACCGGACGGATGATCTGGCGCGAATTCAGCATCGCCGTGTCGAACGGAGCCGCGCTCGGCGTGCTGATCGGGATCGGTACCTATTTCATCTTTGGACGCGGCGATCTGGCGACGGTGTTCGGGCTGGCGATCCTGATCAACAATATGGTTGCCGGCCTGGCCGGGGTATTCGTGCCGGTGACTCTCGACCGCTTCCGGATCGATCCGGCGATCTCGTCATCGGTATTCGTGACGATGTTCACCGATTGCATGGGCTTTTTCTCTTTCCTCGGCCTCGCCTTCTTGTGGGGCCTCGGCCGGTAACCCAGATCGTCCGGATGCCGCTTCATCTGACCAAGGTCGCGTTCGGCGTGGCGAGCCTGGAGGCGTTCGTCGCGCGCTGGGCCGCGCGCGAGGGCGATCCGCCCTACGAACTCGGCACGCGCTATCTGCCCAAACGCTGGGAAGAGATATCCGGGCAGGGATCCTTGTTCTGGATCCTCAAGCATCAGCTGGTCGCGCGCTCGCCGATCGTCGGGTTCGGCGAACTGCCGGGCGGCCGCACCGCGATCAGGCTCGATCCGCGCCTGGTCCTGGTCGAAGCGAGACCGAAACGCGCGCACCAGGGCTGGCGCTACCTCGAAGGCAGCGATGCGCCGCGCGATCTCGGCGCGGGCGGCGAAGGGGTTGGCGAGCTTCCGGCGGACATGATCGGAAAGCTTGCCGAGCTGGGGCTGCTGTAGAGCAAAACCCTAGGGCTGCGTACCAGTCCCGCATTGGATCGGCCCGACCGATTGGCCGCGGATTGTACATTTCGGATGGCCGGCGACCGCGATCAGGCCAAGGCCCTTGTTGGTGAGGTCGGCCAGATACCGCGCGCTCGCCCGCGTCTCGCCAGCACCTTCGAGCGTGACGACGATCTCGCCCGCGTCGAGCGCCGTCGCGGCGATCGAGCCGCCGCCATTGGTCGAGAACCGCGCCCGCGCGGTGCGCCCGGCGAGCGCGACATTGCCGTTGCCGATTACGGTGACCACGACGTCGTCGGCATCGACGCCGCGCGCGTCGATCACCCCTGCACCGGTGACCTGGAGATCGAGCCTGGTCGTGCGGAGCGTACCGGCCAGCGCCAGTCTGGCCCCGCCGACCACGACGGCACCACGCACCGCCGGCGTGCGCAGGGTGATCACCGGCGGCGGCCCGCTCGCTTTGCCGCGCTCGCCCCAGCCTTGGCTACCCTTGCGGACGGTCAGCGTGTCGCCGTTGACCGAGATGTCGAGATCGCCGAGCGCCCGGTCGTCGCCCGAGGCGCTGGCGGCCGCCCCGCCAGTGCCGACCTCGACCTGCACCGAATAGGGGCCGTCCACCCGCACGCGGTCGAAATTGGTGACGACATAGCTGCGGTCGGCGGCATGCGCCGGCGCGGCGAACGCGATCAGGGCGAGAATGAAGGGGCTGCGGAGCATGGCTGCGAGCATCGCACCGCCCCGCCGCTCAATGCAAGCTGCGTTAAGCTCTTGCAGCCGGGTGCCGCGACCGGTTCAGCATGGCCGAACCGAAAACTCAGCTGCAGCTGACGTCGCCCGATCCCATCTTGGATGTGGTGCATTTGGCGCCGCCGGTCAGGGTGACGTCGCCCGATCCCATCACGTTGACATTCGCCGGGCCGTTGACCGCTGCGGTGACTCCGCCTGACCCCATGACGTTGACGCTGGCCTGGCCGAGCGACAATTTGGGTGCGGTGATGTCGCCCGATCCGGTGACCGAGAAGGACCCGGTCCTGGCGCTGCCGGCGGTGCCGACGCTGCCCGACCCGGTGACCGACAAAGCGACCGCCTGGACGCTGAGCGAGCCGATGTTGAGGTCGCCCGATCCCGTCGCGCTGGCCTGGAACTTGTCGCCATCGACATGGTCGACCGCCATGTCCCCCGATCCGGTGGTGCTCGCCGCGGTCATGCGCGGCATGGTGATATAGATCTTGGCGCCCCTGCGCTCGCCACCCCAGCTGAAGCTGCGCTCCTTGCGGCGCACCTTCAGCGTGTCGCCTTCCTTCACGATCTCGAGCTTGTCGAGGATCTTGGGATCGCCCTCGGCACGGACCGAGAAGTTCGACCCGACGCGGACATCGACATCGTCCGGCCCGGCGGCGTCGACCCCGGTGAAGCCGTCGACGGCGAAGGTCCGGTTGCCGCCGGTGCCGCTGGGTGGCGTGCCTTCCGACCTGGCCGTGCCCGAACAGGCGGCGAGGGGAAGCAAGGCGAGCAGCATGTAGCGGTTCATGAGATCCTCCATTGTGTGTTGTGCATGTAACACACGCCACTTACCCTGGCAACCTGCGGAACGCGACTCTTGCGGCGCGGGTTATAGCACCGACAGGAGATGGTGATGACGAAGGCATTGAAAAAAGGCGATCCAGTACGTTGGAAAAGCCATGGCGGCACCGCGCACGGTACCGTCTTGAAAAAGGTCACGAGCCCGACGCGCATCAAGGGTCACAAGGTCGCGGCCTCGCCGGACAATCCCGAGTTCATCGTCGAGACCGGCGAGGGAAAGCGCGCGGCGCACAAACCCGGTGCGCTCGCAAAGGAATAGCGGCCGTGGCGAGTGACACGTTTAGGCCCACTCTGCGCATGGCGTCGGCCGCGCGGCGCGGATTGCGGTTACGCCAAAAATTCGGACGCGGCGGGACCGAGGTCGGCGTGCGGCGCGCGCACCAATTGACCGAGCGGCGCGATCTCGACGCTGCGGACGTCAAGTCGATGCACAGCTTCTTCGCCCGTCACGCGTTGGACAAGGACACGAAAACGCATCGCTGGAACTCGGACAAGAATCCGTCGGCCGGGTTTACCGCCTGGCTGCTCTGGGGCGGCGATGCGGGCGAACGCTGGGCCAATCGAAGGGTCGCCAAGATCGACTGAGTGTCGCCCAGGAGAGGCATGCTGATATAACATTGCATTCATTAGTGATAGGGGTCACCTTTCCCGCGGGATTGTATGCGGGAGCTGCGGATGATGCCTCGACGGACCGCGTGGGTGCTGCTGTTGCTGTGCGCTGGATGCGGTCCCCGTCGGCCGCCGCCCGCGCCATTGCTGTACGGCGGGTTCCCGGTCAGCGGCGCCCGAGCCGATGCGACCCGCGCCGGTTTCACCGACTGCGTAAGCTACACTGCTGCCGACCTGCGGTGCCGCCGGCACAATGTGATGTTCGAGGGCGAGGGTCCGTACGAGGCGGCGGTCGACATGGTCGGCGGCGACGGCGGCGGCGGCTTCGACCAGATCACTTTCTGGAGCGATGGAGACCAGGAGGATGTCTATAAGATCACCGATCTGCTCGAGCGGCAGGGCTGGAAGCAGTGCATGACCGGAACCGACGAGCGCGGCGACCAGCTGATCTATACGCGTCCGGGCTCACCGGTGTGGGTTGCGATGGACTTGAGTTACTGGGGCAAGCGGCGGCTGCGCGTGATCCCCGCCTCGAACCGTCGGGACCTTGGCTGCAAGCCGGGTGATCGATCGATCAGCGATGCGCTGAAGGGCATGCCCGCCAAATTCCGGCCGGTCGTCAACGACACGATGCCGCCTGGTTCCGGCAATGGGGAGCCGCCGTCCGCGCGTCGACGCGCGGTCGCGCCAACGAAAAAGGGCGGCCCCGAGGGACCGCCCTTTTCGGTGTCAGGAAAGGGTTGGATCAGGCCGGAACCTTGTCCTTGTTGTGGATCGCCGCGGCCTTGCGCAGGATGTCGAGGATCTTCTCCAACGCACCCTTTTCGTCGGTCTCTTCCATCGCCGCGAGTTCGCGGGCGAGGCGGGACGCGGCAGCCTCGAAGATCTGACGTTCCGAATAGCTCTGCTCGGGCTGGTCTTCGGCACGGAACAGGTCGCGGACCACTTCGGCGATCGACACTAGGTCGCCCGAATTGATTTTCGCTTCATATTCCTGTGCGCGGCGCGACCACATGGTCCGCTTGACCTTGGGCTTGCCCTTGAGCGTGTCGAGCGCTTCGCGGAGCGTCTTGTCCGAGGACAGCTTGCGCATGCCTACGCTTTCGGCCTTGTTGGTCGGCACACGGAGCGTCATGCGCTCCTTCTCGAAGCGGAGCACGTAAAGCTCCAGCGTCATGCCGGCGATTTCCTGCTTCAGAAGTTCAACGACACGGCCAACACCGTGCTTGGGGTAAACAACGTAATCACCGACGTCGAAGGACAGCGCCTTGGCAGCCATGTAACTTCAACCTTTCACTTGGAATGTCGCCCGAATAAACGCACGACGCCCGGACATGGCGCCGGCAGGGCTTGATTGGATGTGTGTGTCTCCACACGAGAGACTCGGAAAGGGGCTCTCGTCCTGACCTATTTAACACACTCGTAATAAAATTACCACCCCGACGTCGTTTTCATACGACGGAGGCCCGACCTAAAATGGGTACGGCCCCGTCCCATTGCTGGGCGGGGCCGATATGATCTCGATTGATTGGCTTGTGAGTTTCAGTCGCCCTGGCCGGGTTCGGGCGAGAAATACTTGTCGTATTTGCCTTCTTCGCCCTTGTGCTCGTCGGCATCGGCCGGGGTCTGGTCGTTCTTGCGCGTGACGTTGGGCCATTGGCTGCTGAACGTGTTGTTGAGTTCGAGCCACTTTTCCAGGCCGCTCTCGGTATCGGGCAGGATCGCTTCGGCCGGGCATTCGGGCTCGCAAACGCCGCAGTCGATGCATTCGCTGGGATTGATGACGAGCATGTTCTCGCCTTCGTAGAAACAGTCGACCGGGCACACCTCGACGCAGTCCATATACTTGCAGCGGATGCAGGCGTCGGTCACGACGTAGGTCATTTCTGGCTCCCCAGGAGTACGATTTGGGCCGTGCTATGCGCGTGTTCCGCGCCCGTCAATCAATCGTGGCTTTCTGCGAGACGTTTTCAACTTGTCGGGTCGCTGCCGGCCTGGAGGTCTTGGTAGCAACGCTGCGCCTCTGAAGGCGGGCCGCGGCGGATCGGCAGCACCTCGATCCGGATGGTCCGCACCTCGCCGCGATGCGTGACGAACGTCAGGATGTTGCCCGGGCGAACTGGCGCCGCGGCGCGGTCAATCGGGCGGCCGTCGATTCTCATATGGCCTTGCTCGGCGAGCGCTTGTGCAAAGGGGCGCGTCTTCACGATCCGCGCGAACCACAGGAAACGGTCGAGCCGCATCGTCTGATCGGCTACCCGGTCAGCCATCGAGCATTCCGGCCAAAGCGGCGAAGGCGTTGTCGCGCGGCGGCGGCTTGGGCTTCGCGTTGGGCGTCAGGCCCTGCCACATCCAGCGCGGCTTGCCGTCATCGCCCGGCCGCGCGGCCCGAAAGCCGAGCTGCGCCATCAGCCGTGCGAGCGTCTCCGGCTGCAAGCCCATCGACGTCGCCAACGCGGTGTCGAGCGGGAACGGCGCGCGCCCCTTGCGGGCATCGTGCGCGGCGCGCGCGATCCGTTCGACCAGATCGACCCGTACCGCTTGCTGACCGAGCGGACGGAATCCGAAGGGCAGGTCCGCGCCCTGGGCGTTACGCGGCAGCACCGTCGCGCCTTCGCGCGCGCCCTCGCCGAGGCGCATCAATATCTGCCGCCAGCGCGCCGGGCCGGGCTTGAGCAAGGCAGGCGCGAACAGATCGAGCGCACCGATCGTCACGCCCATCCTGTGCAATTTCTTGCGTGCGGCCGGGTCGAGCGCCTCGATCTGCACGCCGATCGCGCGGCGCGGCAACAATCCGCCAGCGTCGAGCAGCGCGCCCGCTACCGCGCGAAGCGGCGCACCGGCGGCGGCATCGCGCAGGCAGGCGTCGAGCGCGCCGAATACCGGCAAATGACGCGCCAGCTGATCGGCGACCCAGCGGTCAATCCGCGCTTGCGCCGCTTTGCGCAGCGCCGGGTCCAGCGTCTCGACCGCACGATCCAGAACGACGCGGGGCTGGGCGAGATTGGCGCCAGGGGTCAGTTCGGCCACGCCGACGCCGCGCCATTCGATTCGCGGGAAGGATAAAGCGAAGTCGTCGTCACCCGATTCCGCTAGCTCGCGGCCACGCTTCGCCAGCTCGGCACCCAGCCTTTTCTCCGCCGCCGCGAGCAACAGCCGCTTGTCCGCATGGCGCGCGTCGGCGGCGACGGTGAAGCGGAACCCTTCCAGCGTGCCGATCGGATGGTCCTCGACCAGCACTTCGCCTTCCTCGCCGATCACCACCGGCATCGCGCCCGAATCCTTGCCGATCTGGCGCAGCAGCACCGTCGTGCGCTTGTCGACGAAGCGCTGGGTCAGGGATGCGTGCAGCGCGTCGGACAGGCGCTCCTCGACCGCCGCCGTGCGCGCCGCCCAATGCGCCGGGTCTGCCAGCCAGTCGCCGCGATGCGCGATATAGGCCCAGGTGCGGATCGCGGCGATGCGTCCGGCGATCGTCTCGACATCACCGGTGACGTCGTCGAGCCGGGCGACCTGATCGGCGAACCAGGGCGCGGCGATATGGCCGTTGCCTGTGCTCAAATAGTCGTAGAGACGCGCGACCAACCGGGCGTGCGGATCGACCCCCAGCTTGCGGAAATCGGGCACGCCGCAGGCCGCCCATAATCGCGCGACCTGGCTTGGCGATCGCGCGCGATCGCGGACCGTATCGTCCTCGGTCAGCCGCTTGAGCACCGCGAGATCGGTCGCGACGGGCGCTGCGCGCAGCACGCGATTGTCCGGCTTGGCTTCCAGGCTGGCGATCAGCGCGTCGACCGAGCTGTAATCCGGTTCGCCGTCGCGCCAATAGAGGAAGTCGAGCTTGGGAAAATGGTGATGCTCGATCGCGTGGATTTCCTCGGGCGTGAACGCGCCGGGGCCATCGGCGGTCAGCGCGCCGAACGTCCCGTCCCGCTGGTGCCGCCCGGCGCGCCCGGCGATCTGCGCCATCTCGCTCACCGTCAGCCGGCGCTGGCGCTGGCCGTCGAACTTGGTCAGGCTGGCGAAGGCGACATGGGTGACGTCCATGTTGAGCCCCATGCCGATCGCGTCGGTCGCGACCAGATAGTCGACCTCGCCGGCCTGGAACATCGCGACCTGGGCGTTGCGGGTGCGCGGGGACAAGGCGCCCATCACCACCGCGGCGCCGCCGCGCAGGCGCCGGATCATCTCGGCGACGGCATAGACTTCCTCGGCGCTGAACGCGACGATCACCGACCTCTTGGGCAGCCGCGACAGCTTGCGGGCACCGGCATAGGACAAGGTCGAGAAGCGCGGGCGGTTGACGATCTCGGCGTCTGGGATCAGCGCCTTGACCATCGGCCGCAGCGTCTCGGACCCCAGGATCATCGTCTCCTCGCGCCCGCGAGCGCGCAACAACCGATTGGTAAAGATATGGCCGCGTTCGGGATCGGCGCCCAGCTGCGCCTCGTCGAGCGCGACGAACGCCAGGTCTCTTTGAAGCGGCATGCTCTCGGCGGTGCACAGGAACCAGCGCGCATCGGGCGGAACGATGCGCTCCTCGCCGGTGATCAGCGCGACCTGCTTGGCGCCCTTCAACTTGACGACGCGATCATAGACTTCGCGCGCGAGGAGCCGCAGCGGGAAGCCGATCATCCCGCTCGAATGCCCGCACATTCGCTCGATCGCGAGATGCGTCTTGCCGGTGTTGGTGGGCCCGAGCACCGCGGTGACCGGGAACGAGAAGGCACGCATGACCGCCTATAGATCGGCGCCCCGGGCAGCCGACGCAAGCGCGAGTTGACTGAGCGATGATAGTCGCGCCCGTTTGAAAACTCGCGGTAGAGCGAGTCTTAAGACGGCGCCGGCCCGCTCCCCCACCCGACTTCCCATAGAATAAACTGATTGGGAGGTCGGGTGGGGGAGCGGGCCGGCACCGCGAAATGCGCCCGCGGCGCATTTCCAAAACAGGCTCTCGCGAGTCCGTAAGTAATCGCCCCTAAGGCAAGGTACCGCAGCGAAAAGTTCTCGGATTCGCCGATACTTGAAATAGTTCCGCGGCAAATGGGATTTATCCCTCGTGCTGCACGGCTTGCCGCACGGATTGGCGCTCAACAGGGGGGTTAAATTGACTTTAACACCCCATCGGCAGAGTGATTCGACAGCGCCGGGGGTGGATCGGCGATTACGTAACGGGGTCGTTTCGTCGTGTTTCTGCGCAGTGAGCATTATGAGCAATCGGGTGGCGCCGCCCCCAGCTCGTCCGGCAGTGCGCTCGTCCTCACCACCGACCTCTCTTTCGCCGACCGCCTGCGCGCGACGATGGCGCAGATCGACTGGACGCCGGATCTCGGCGCGCGGATCGGATCGCGCGACTGGTTCCGCGGGCTTGCCACTTGCAGCGCGCTGATCGGCGCGTGCTGGGCACTGTCGCCGGGCATAGGCCAGCCGCTGATCGCTGCCTCGGCCCTTCCGCTTAAGGGCAAGGCGTGGGAAAATGCCCGCGCTCAATCGATCGCGCCGCTCGCCTTTGGTGCCGATACCGGTCAGCGCATGGCGGCGACCGATTTGGTGCGGCCGCTTGCCGAAACGCCCGACCGCCCGACCCAGGCCTTCGCCTCGGCGATGAGCGATGGCGATAGCCTGGCGGCGGTGCTGCGCCGCGCAGGTGCCGCCAAGACCGATATATCGCGAGTGACCGATCTCGTCGCCGGCGCGCTGCCGCTCGATCAAATCCGTCCGGGAACGCGGTTCGAAGGCGTGCTCGGCCGCCGCGCGAAAAAGAGCGATCCGCGTCCGCTCGAGCAATTGAGTTTCCAGCCGGCGTTCGATTTCCGCCTGACGATCAAGCGTACCGCCACCGGCCTGACGATGGATCGCCAGGCGATCACGGTCGACGACACGCCGCTGCGCATCCAGGGCCTCGCCGGATCGAGCTTGTACAAGTCGATGCGCGCCGCCGGCGTGCCCTCGACCGTCGCCGCCGATTATATCAAGGCGATCGCGACGCGGATCTCGATCGGCGGCGATGTCGCGTCGGACGATACCTGGGACGTCATGCTGTCGCAGCGCCGCGCCGCGACCGGCGAAGTCGAACTCGGCAAGATCCTGTTCGCGGGGCTCGATATGGGCCGCCGCAAGGTTCAGCTGGTCAAGTGGAGCCGCAACCAGGACGAGGATGACGACGGCGGCAACGGCCACGGCGATTGGTACGACGCCAGCGGCCAGACCGAGCGCCAGGGCTTCATGGGCCTGCCCGTCGCGGGCCGGATCAGCTCGTCCTTCGGCATGCGGATGCATCCGATCCTCGGCTATTACCGGATGCACAAGGGCATCGACATCGCCTGCGCTTATGGGTCGCCGGTCTATGCGGTCTTCGATGGCATCGTGAATTGGGCCGGCTACAAGGGCGGCTATGGCAGCTTCGTCGGCATCCAGGCGCAGGGCGGCGGGGTCGGCACCGGTTATGGCCATTTGAGCCGGGTGCTGGTGCGCAACGGCCAGCATGTGCAACGCGGCCAGATCGTCGCCTATTCGGGCAATTCGGGGCTGTCGACCGGACCTCATCTGCATTTCGAAGTCTATCGCAGCGGCCAGGTGGTCAATCCGCGCGGCTTTTCCTTCTCCAGCGCCGCGGCGCTAACCGGCGCGGCCCTGCGCGCGTTCAAGTCGCACGTATCGGAATTGCTGTCGGTCCATCCGGGCACGGCGCGCAAATCTTCCTGACCAGCATAGCTGGCAGCTCCTCGATCAAGATCCACTCGCGGTGGCAGACGCAATCTTGGAAGCCGGCGAGCGAGGAGGGTTCCATGCCGTCACCCCAGCGAAAGAGCGCCGGGTTGAGCATGCCCCGCATGCTCAAGGATCGTCCGGGGGACGATCCGACCCGGCGCTGGTCTCAAGCCTATCGCGCCTCCGCCTGAGACCCCAGCTTTCGCTGGGGTGACGGTAAAAAACGCGACACCGACTCTACGCACTTGCTAACTAAGGGCGCCGACGCCGGCCCGGCCTTCGCTGGGGAGGTGCGCTACGCTGCTATCGGCAATCGACTTCGCGGCCTGCCCGGTCAGCGTCCCTGCGAACGCCAGCGGCGGATGGTGCGGCCGATGATCTGATCCTCGCCGCCGGTCTCGCGCCACAAGTCGGAGAAGATCGGATCGTCCGAGGCCGGGCGCTTGTTGTTCTCCAGCCCGTCGAACGCGACGCGGATCGGAATCGCGACGCCTTCGCCGCAGATTATGCACTCGCGGTTGCGCAAAGCCGGGATCGAATCGAGGAAACCGCGCGCGCCCTCGGGCATCGCCGCGCGGACGAAGGCCTGGTCGCGATCGTTGTTCAGGCGCATCGAGATGATCGTGCCGCATTGCGACAGCACGCCTTCCGCCAGATCCGACGGACGCTGCGTGATCAGGCCGAGGCTGACGCCGTATTTGCGGCCTTCCTTGGCGATGCGGCTGAGGATCTTCCCGACCGACGATCCGTCGGCGTTGCGCTCGTTGGGAATGTAGCGGTGCGCTTCCTCGCAGACGAGGAGGATCGGGCGCCGCGCTTCGTTGCGCGACCAGATCGCGAAATCGAACACCATACGCGACAATACGGCGACCACCACGGAGGTGATCTCGCTCGGCACGCCCGACACGTCGATGATCGAGATCGGCTTGCCGTCGCCGGGCAGACGGAACACGCGGCTGATGAAATCCTGCATCGTGTCGGCGACGAGCATTCCCGAGAACATGAAGCTGTAGCGCGGATCGGCCTTGATCTCGTCGATCTTGGTCTTGAGCCGCAGATAGGGCGCGGTGTCGCCGGCGCGGTCCATCTTGCCCATTTCGAGCTGGATCAGGTTGGTCAGGTCGCTCAGCAGATACGGCACCGGAGCGTCGACCGTCAGCTTGCTGATCTCTTGGCCGAGCCGTCCCTTCGCGCGCGCGGCGAGCAGGCATTTGGCCAGGATGTCGGCGTCGATCTGACGTTCGGAGTTGGACGTCGTCAGGAACACTTCGCAATGTTCCTCGAAATTCATCAGCCAGTACGGCATCTGCAGGTTCGACACGTCGTAGATCGCGCCGGTGGTCTGGAACGCCGCCGAATATTCGCCGTGCGGATCGACCATCACGATATGGCCCTGCGGCGCGAGTTCGCAGATCTTGTGCAGGATCAGCGCGGCGCTGGTCGACTTACCGGTACCGGTCGATCCGAGCAGCGCGAAATGCTTGCCGAGCATCGCGTCGACATAAAGCGAGGCGCGAATGTCCTTGGTCGGATAGACCGTGCCGATCTCGACATTGGCGCGATCGTCGGCGGCGTAGATCTGCTTGAGGTCGGCGGTCGATACCGGAAACACCGCCGCGCCCGGAGAGGGATAGCGCGTGACGCCGCGGCGGAACTTGTAGAGCTTGCCCGTCAGCCGCTCTTCGTCGCCTTCGCCGAGAAAGTCGATCTGCGCCAAAATGCCCGCCTCGACCAGGCGCAGCGAGCGGATGTTGGCAATCATCCAGCAGGCGCCGACGCGGACCTTGACCTGCGCGCCGACCGAGCCCGCCGATGCCAGCACCGGATCGGGGTTGCCGGCGTAGCTGGCGATGGCATCGGAATCCAACAGCACCTGGCCGCCCGAACCGGCGATTTCGATCAATCCGCCGATCTCGTTGCCGAGGCTCGGAGCGGGGGTCGGCGCGGCGGCCTCATCGGTCGCCGTCCGCGCGAACGCGCTACCGCCCAGCATTTCGGTCATCGCAATCCCCTGGTCACTTAGCGGGCCGCTATGACAGGTCAGGAGTAAATATTGGGTTTGCTATCGTTCACAAAGGAGGGTGGGAGTGCTGGCCTAGGTCGACCTGTCACGTCATGCCGGACTCGTTCCGGCATCCAACGTGCCGGCAAGCGAGAAGCAAGAGGCTCGAATGCTTCCCGTGCCGCACGTTGGACCCCGGCACGAGGCCGGGGTGACGGCGGGAGATATCAAACCCGACGGGCGATATACCCCGCGCCCCAGCCGAACAGCACCGACAGCGCCACCGCGACCAGCCCGTAGGCGATCGAACTGCGCTGCGCCGACCGCGCGACGAATCGCTCGAACCCCGATTTGCGGATGTCGATGTCTCTGGTCGCCACCGCCAGCACGTGCCGGTCGCGGATCAGGAAGGTTTCGGCGGTGAAACGGCCGACCGGCACGCGCGCGGGAATGTTGACGCGGGCACGGTACAGCACGCCGTCGCTGATCTCGACCGCATTGGGCTGTTCGTAATAGAGGCCGGACCGTCGCTTGAGGTCGACCAGTCCGCGCGCGAAGCGATCCTGCTCGTCCTGCGCCGCGCTCGACGCGGGCGACAATTGCAGGCTGTCGAGCCCGAGCTCGTAGATCGCGCGCGTGCGGCCATCGACCACCTGATCGATCGGGCGCGACGACACCATGCCGTAGAAACTGGGCGCCGAGCGATAGCGCAGCCGCGACGCGTTGACCCAGATGCCGGCGATCTTTTCCTTTTCGCGTACCAGGATCGACTGGGTCGGGCCCTTGACCACCACGACGATGTCGGTCGGCGCATCGTCGTCGGGCAATCGCCCGCCGGGATAGAGGATGGCGCCGAACAGCAACAGGTCCGCACCGGTGAACGAATAGGCGATCTCGATCTGACGCTGCGAGACGTCGGGAACCAGTACCGGCTTAGACTCGGGCTTGGCTTGCCCCATCAGCAACGGCGCGGCGGCCAGCGCGACGGCGCCGCGGACCTTCAAGACAGTTCCACCGAATAGATTTCATCCGGCCGCCAGCCGAGGCCGATCGCGATGCGCACGCCGACCAGCAGCACGAGCACCGCAAGCGCGAGGCGGAGATATTCGGGCTTTACCCGCGCCGCGAAGCGCGCGCCGAGCTGGGCGCCGGTCACCGACCCGATCAGCAGCAGTACCGCGAGCACGATATCGACTGCTTTCGTCGTAGTGGCATGGACCATCGTCGCCCAGGCCGTGACGAACAGGGTCTGGAACAGGCTGGTGCCGATGACGACCTGGGTCGCCATGCCGAGCAGGTAGATCATCGCCGGGACCAGGATGAAGCCGCCGCCGACGCCGAGCAGGATGGTGAGGATGCCGACGCCGAAGCCGAGCAGCAGCGGCGCGAGCGGCGAGATGTAGAGTCCCGAGCGATAGAAACGCATCCGCAGCGGCAGCGCGGCGACCAAAGGATGGTGACGCCGCTTGCGCGCGGGCGGCGGCGCCCCGCCGCGCGCGGCGAGGATATATTGGATCGATTCCCTTGCCATGGTCGATCCGATCCAGCCGAGCATCAGTACATAGATGACGGCGATGACGGTATCGATCTGCCCGGTGCGCTGGAGAATGCGGAAGATACACGCGCCGACGCCCGACCCGACGAACCCGCCCGCGACCATTAGGCCGCCCATCTGGAAATCGACCCCGCGCCGTTGCAGGTGTGCGAATACGCCGGAGACGCTCGCTCCGGTCACTTGGCTCGCCGATGAGGCCGCGGCAACGGTCGGCGGGATGCCGTAGATGATCAGCAACGGCGTCGTCAGGAACCCGCCGCCGACTCCGAACATTCCCGACAACAGCCCGACGAAGAGCCCGAGCGCGACGATCACCAGCCCGTTGACCGACATGTTGGCGATGGGGAGATAGAGGTCCACGAGTGCACGTTAGACGCAGCTTGTGGCCGGTGGAAGGCGGTTGGCGGTGGAGCAAGGCATCCCGGGCCGGGGGCGTCGCGGCGGGCGCGGACAAATTGCTGCTGCCGGGTCCGATGCTGCCTGCAGCGACCCGATGACGATCCGCAAGCGGACGGCGGCTTTCGGAATTGCCGTCGATCGGCCGGGGGCTGGGCGGCCGGCCAATCTTGTCCTTGTCATTCGCTAGGGTCGGGCGCCAGATGTCGCGGATGCGCGCTAACGACCTGGTCGCCGGCTTATGCGTTGCCGGCCTGATGCTTCCGGAAGGTGTGGCCTATGCGGGCATCGCCGGATTGGCGCCGCAGCATGCGATCTTCGCGGGGATCGCCGGATGCCTAGCCTATGCGGCCGCGGGGCGAAGCCGCTTTGCCATCGTTTCCGCGACCTCGTCTTCGGCCGCGATACTGGCAGCGACGCTGGCGGCCCTGCCGGTGTCGGGCACGGATCGCGCCGCGCTTGCCGCGATCGTCGTGGGGATGGCGGGGGTTCTGTTCCTCGCCGCCGCCGCCGCCCGGCTCGGCGGGTTGACCGGCTTTATTTCCCGTCCCGTATTGCGCGGTTTCGCCCTTGGCATCGCCGTCACTATCATTCTCCATCAATTGCCGATCATAACCGGCGTCGCCCTCCCTGCGTCCGGCATTTTCGGTTTCTGCCTGGCGTTGGTCAGGTCCGCTCCAGCCTGGCGTATCGCGAGTATCGCGACGGGTGTGGCGGCGTTCGTCTTCCTCGTGGCGCTGCGCCGGTATCCCGCAATTCCTGGTGCCTTTATCGTGCTCGTTGCCGGAATAGCGGTGGCGCGCTGGCTAGGCCTCCAGGACCATGGCGTCGCGGTGGTCGGTGCGGTCGATACCGCCCTGGCATGGCCGTCGCTGCCGCGATTGGGGTGGGGCGACTATTCCCGACTGGCGCAATTCACCCTTCCGCTCGTGCTGATCCTGTTCGCCGAGTCCTGGGGCACCATCCGGACGATGGCGCTGCGCCATGACGACGCGGTCGATGCCAATCGCGAACTTGCCGCTCTGGGCATCGCGAACCTCGTCAGCGCACTTGTCCAGGGCATGCCGGTCGGGGCCGGCTTTTCGGCCGGTTCGGCGAGCGAGGCCGCGGGTTCGACCAGCCGGATGACGGGGGTAATCGCCGCGATAGGGCTCATCCTCCTCATCCTGTTCGCGATGCCGCTGATCGCCATGCTGCCCGAGCCCGTCCTGGCGGCGGTAGTGATCGCAGCCCTGATCCACGCGCTGGACCCGGCCCCGATCCTTCGCCTTTGGCGGCTCGATCGCGATCAATTCGTCGCCTTGGGGGCGGCGGGTGGCGTGCTGGTGCTCGGCGTGCTCAACGGCATGTTGCTGGCCATCGCCCTGTCGCTTGCGGCATTGATTCAGCGCCTGTCGACGCCCCGGGTCGCACGGCTCGGTCGGCTCGAAGGAAGCCGTGATTATGTCGATGTCGCCCGCCATGCCGACGCTATCGCGCCGCCGCGCATAGCGATCTGGCGCCCTACCGCGCCGCTCTTCTTCGCCAATGCGGACCGCATGTTCGGTCTCGTCGTGGCGGGCACGCGCGCCGATCCCACGATCCGCGCCGTAGTGCTCAGCCTCGAGGAAAGCTATGATCTCGACAGCACTGCGCTCGATGCATTGATCGAATTCGACGACGAGATGGCGCGCATCGGCCTTCGCGTGCAACTGGCCAGATTGCACGATCGCGCGCGCGACCTCATCGTGGCAGCCGGTAAAATCGACCTGGGCCAGCGCAGCAGTTACAGCGTCGATGACGCCATTTGCGCCGTGGAAGCGGCGATGTCCGGACAGGAGATCAAGGCGTGAGAGAGGATTTCGCACCAGCGCTGCATCCCGTGGAGATCGCGGCACTGCGGCCGACGCAGATGACGGTCGGATTGCGCGAGGTGCAGCGCAAACGCGCGGACTGGCGCAAGCGCGCCGAACGCGATGGCCCCGATTTCCTTGGCAGCCATATGATCCCGGTGATCCTGGGGCCAAAGTTCGTGCCCTATGTGATCGATCACCATCATCTCGCGCGGGCACTGCATGAAGAAGGGGTCAGCCACGTCTTGGTCAGCGTCGTCGCCGACCTCCACACTTTGAAGAAGACCGCCTTTTGGACCTTCATGGACAATCGCAATTGGCTGCATCCGTTCGACGCTGAGGGCGTCCGTCAGCCGCTCGACAAATTGCCGAAACGGATCGGCGCGATGAAGGACGATCCCTATCGCTCGCTGGCCGGCGAGGTCCGGCGATCCGGCGGTTACGCCAAGGATAGCACGCCCTATTCCGAATTCCTTTGGGCGGATTTTCTGCGCCGGCGCATCAGCAAGAAGCTTGTCGAGAACGACTTCGAGCGGGCGGTCGACAAGGGTCTGGAGCTGGCCGGGCAACAAGCGGCGTCGTATCTTTCCGGATGGTGCGGGCGCTCCGACGAGACGAACCGTTGAAGCATCGGGGACTCGGGGGCAGGACCGCTTTCGACCGATTGCGGACATTGCTGCGGGGGCGCAGACTGCTCGGCATGACAATTGACGCCACGCCGCCTCCAGCACACGAGCAAGTGATCGAGCAGCGCCTTATCGCGTGCGGACTGCGCAGAGGTGGCTTCACCGTTAAGTATGAGGATTACCTCCAAAGCATCGAAGTTGTGATCACGCCCGCCGCTGGCGCGCGGAGGGACCACTTCCCATGCATCCGCCAAGCGGTTGTGCACGAGATCGTGAGCTTCGCTGAAGGCAGCATGCAAAAGGCATATTCGGATTTCGCAACCGAACTATTGCGTCCACAGATGCTTGAAAGTGCGACAGCGGAGTTGAAGAAGCTCGAACTTCTGGCAGACTTTCCGAGTCGGAAGAGCTACGCCAACTTAGAGCTATACGCTGAGGCGCTGGAGCGGCACAGCGGGCTAACGCCGAGGTCCAGCCTCAAAGTTTCGGGTATAGTAATCGTCTTCGATCCGCCAAGAAGTCACTCGAACTTCAGTGACTTCGACAAACGGTATTCCCGCCTGATGGCAGTAATAGCCTTCGCAGTCGCGCGGGGCGATGCAGACTTCACGTTCATCGGAAACGGGGGGGGCGCCGTTTCCGATGGCAAGCAGTAGCGGCTCCCGATGCGTTCAGGCGAACGTCGGCTTCCCACTAATAGCCGTCAACTGGGCAACGGTCGAGCAAACGGCACCTATCAGGGCCGACACGGGCGCCGTCTATGGCGACGTTCGGGGCGCACCCAGCCGGCTCCCCGAAACAACGGCAGGCCTGACGAGACGGCAATCGCGGCGCCAATGATGGAATCGCGCCACCGTGCCCCCCGCCGCAAGGACAAACCTTCTGATCGCACGCTGAGATAGCGGGCGGTCGGGCCGGGCGGTTGTCATCCGTTCGCAACCGAAACGACGCGAAATTGGCATCATGCGGAGGCACAGGCGCCACGTTCTGCACTGCAGCAACGTCACATCAAAAGGGGCCGCCGTGATCCGTTCGACTACCAGCCTGTTCGCGCTTGCCTGCGCGCTGTTTTGCGCCAATGCGGCGTTCGCCCAGACCGCTGTGACGGACGCGAATGCTACCCAACCGGACGATACGCAGGCCGGCGCCGCACAGCCCGACACTGCCCAACCCGACGACGCCTCGACGATCGTGATCACCGGCCGCTCGACGCGCTCGTCGACCGAGCTTCCCGGGACCGAGATGCAGAAGATCCTGCCCGGCGTCTCGCCGCTCAAGGCGATCCAGACCTTGCCCGGCGTGCTCTACATCACCGCCGATCCCTGGGGCTATAACGAGCAGAACGCGCAGATCTTCATCCACGGTTTCGCCGCCAACCAGCTCGGCTACACGATGGACGGCATACCGCTGGGCGACCAGAGCTATGGCAATTACAACGGTCTGTCGCCGCAACGCGCGGTGATTTCGGAGAATGTCGGTCGCGTCGTCGTGTCGACCGGCGCCGGCGATCTCGCCACCGCGTCGAACAGCAATCTTGGTGGCACGGTCGAAACCTATTCCTCGGCGCCGCTCGACAAATTCGGCATCCAGGCGGCGCAGACCTTCGGCAGCTATGGCACCTCGCGCACCTTCGTCCGGATCGACACCGGTGCGTTCGGCGTCGACGGCAACACCTCCGCCTACCTCTCGGTCGCGCGCCAGCACGCTCGCGCCTGGGATTTCAATGGCATCCAGGGCGGCTGGCAGGCGAACGGCAAGTTCGTCAACGACGGCAAGGCCGGCAAGCTGACGCTCTATTTCGACTATAACGACATGACGCAGCCGAACGAGGATGCGACGACCTTCTTCAAGCCGTCCGCCGGCGGCGCGCCGGCAACCCCGGTCCAGCTCTACACGCCCTATACCAAGCCGTTCTTCTATCCGGACCTGGCGACCTATCGCACGTCCTACCTCAATGCGCAGGGCAATTCGCCGGTGGCGCAGGGCAGCAATTACCGTAATTATTATTCGGACGCGCAGCGCACCGACTATCTCCTTTACATCCGCTACGACGCGCATCTGTCGGACCGCGTCACCTGGTCGACCACCGGCTATTTCCATCACAATGATGGCGTCGGCGTCGTTGCCGGTCCGCTCGGTCAGTCGATCACTACTGCCCAGCCCTATCTCGACCCGGCTTATGCTAACCTGCCCGCCAATTGCCGGTTCGGCGGCAACGCCAATGGCGTCCGTCCCACCGCGTGCACCGAACTGACCGATGCCCAGGCCGCGGCGTCCGGCGCCGCTTTGGTCGCGGCGACCGGCGGTTCGGGGCTGATCACGCGCACCACCGAATATCGTATCGACCGCGGCGGCATCATCTCCGCGCTCAATCTCGAGCTGGGCAATCACAAGATCGAGTTCGGCGGCTGGTTCGAACGCAACAGCACGACTCAATATCGCCGCTGGTACGCGGTCGATATCAACAACCCGGCCGCGAGCACGCCGTACATCCGTCCGCTCGACGCCAAATCGCCCTTGTTCACGCAATATCAGGGCGAGGCGCGGATCAACGAGCTCCAGCTCCATCTGCAGGACAGCTGGCAAGTGACCAGCAAGCTGCTGGTCAACGCCGGGTTCAAGACCAGCGCGCAATGGGCCAATGGCTGGTTCCCGGTCCAGCCCAAGGCGGGCTCGCTATCGGGCCTGGCCGGCGGGCTGCCCCAGGGCAGGATCGACACCAAAAACTGGTTCCTGCCGGCGATCGGCGCGAACTACAATTTCAACGGCCACGAACAGCTCTATTTCAACATCCAGAAGAATCTGCGCCAGTATCAGGCCTATCTGGCGGGCGGCGGCGGTCCCTGGTTCACCGGCAGCCAGGCCGCGTTCGACGCCTTTGCGGATCAGGGCAAGCCCGAGAGCAGCTGGACCTACGAAGGCGGCCTGCGCACCAGCCGCGGTTTCGGCAACAGCATCGGGTTCGATGCCCAGATCAATTATTACCACGTCGTGTTCAACAACCGCCTGCTGGCGATCTCGACCAACCCGGGCGGCATCGCCGGCAGCGGCATCACCGGCGGCACGTCGATCCTGGTCAATGTCGGCGACGTCCATACCGACGGCGTCGATGCCGCCTTCACGTTCCGGGTCGGGCGGACGTTCTCGCTCTACAATGCGACGTCGTACAACCTCTCCAAGTACCAGAGCGACTATAGCTCGACTGCGACCGGCATCGGCGCCGCGACGGGGACGTGCATCGGCGGGTATATCGTCACTGCCGGCGTCGTGCCGACCTGCGGCAAGCAGCTGCCCGGCACGCCCAAGTGGATGAACAAGACAGTCGCGACCCTGGCGGTCGGGCCGTTCGAGGCGCAAGTGATCGGCGATTTCGTCGGCCGCCGCTTCGCCACCTTCACCAACGATACCAGCGTGCCGTCCTATTTCCTGACCTCGCTGCGCCTCTCCGCGAAGGTGCCGGAAAACGTGCTGCCGCTGCGCAAGCTGGAAGTGTCGCTCAACGTCACCAACCTCACCGACCGCAAGGGTGTGTCGAGCCTGTCGATCGGGTCGGCGACGAACAGCTATTCGGCCTATCCGATCGCGCCGCGGCAATGGTTCCTGACGCTGTCGGCGGCCTATTGAGGCAAGCGCTGCACCGATACCGCCCGCCGTCAGGTTCGCGGCGACGCCATCTCGCGCAGTGCGTCGTGGATCAGTGCGTGGACCTGACGGGGCGGCATATGGGCGAGTTGGCCCAGTGTATGGCGCCGGGCGAGCCGCTCGGCGACGAGATAACCGATATAATAGCCCGACCGCCAGGGCAGGCCCCGCGCGGCCACGGCCTTGCCCCCGTAAGTGAAATACGTCCGGTAGACATCCGGGTCGACCCGATCGAGATGCGCGAGCAGATCGGCGGCGATCGTTGGCCGCAATGGCGCGGCTCGTTGCGCCAGGTCGGCGGGCAGCAGCAACGCCTGCTCGACCGTGGCGCCGCGGGTCAGCGCGCGGCTGGCGTAGGTCGCGAGCCCTTCCGCCCATAACGTGCGCCACAGCGGCTGGCGGTCGGCATCGTCGTCGCTGAAGCCGCCGGCCATGAAATGGTAGCGGTGGAATATCTCGTGAGCGATGAAGACGGGAAGCGAGATGAGGCGTTGCTCGCCATCGAGTGCATCCACTCCCAGGACCAACGATCGCTGTCCGTCGACGACGCGGCCGGCGCCATCGAACTGGCCCAGGCCGTCGGTCAGATAGATCGGGAAGTCGCAGCGAAAGCCGTCGAGCTTGCGGAACGATGCCTGCGTCCGGTCGATCGTTTGGCGCAACGCGACCATCAATGCCGCACGCGTCCGGCCTTCACGCGCCGCCGCCATCGAGGCGAGGACGAGCGTATCCATATCCTGACCGGGCGAGAGATCGAGCACCTGTGGCGCGTAGAGGGCGGGATAGCGCGCGATGACATCTTGCCGGAACGCCGTCAGCTGATCGGCCGGTGGAATACCGGTGGTGCGATGCGACAGCGTGTCGGCGGCCGTATAGGCATCGATCACTCGACAGGGCGACGCCTGGGCCGTCCATGGCGTCAGCAGGCACAAGGCCGCCGCCAACACCTTGCCATGGTGAGGTAATTTCGGGGACATCATGGGCATGGAAGGGCGCCTGACGCGAGGTTCGTGGTGGCGCGGTCTAATCTGCGGCGCGAGCGAATGTAAGCGGCCGTCAAAGCGACCGAAAATGGCGCCGTGCGACCAAGACGCGTTCGAAAGGAGATGTGGAACGAGCGGCGGCTGAAGCTTTTGTGCTTGCGCCTAATCCCGATTTGGTCCCTTTTGGTGCGACAGGGGAGCGATGCTTGAGGGCCGTAAAGGGAGACGGCTCATGAATCGCGTTCGTATCGTACACCACACCACAGCGGCCAGCCTGGCGCTGATCGCCGGCCTGTCGGCTCTACCGGCATTTGCCCAGGACACCGCCGGCGCTGACACTGCGGCGGCTCCCGCCGCCAGCGACGAAATCGTCGTCACCGGATCGCGCATTCGCCGTAGCCCGCTGGATAGCGACAAGCCGGTCGTCACCGTTGACGAGGCGGCGATGGCCAAGACCGGCCTCAGCTCGGTCGCCGACGTGCTCCAACGCCTGCCCAGCGCGGGCGGCGGGTTGAACACAAAGGTCAACAATGCCGGCAATATCGGCGGTCCCCCCGACGGCACCGGCGTCAGCTCGGGATCGGCGGAAATCGATCTGCGCTATCTCGGCGCCAAGCGCACGCTGGTGCTCGTGGATGGATTGCGGTTCGTCAACGGGTCGGCCGCGGGCGGGATTCCCGCCTCGGTCGATCTCAACGAGATCCCGACCAACATGATCGAGCGGGTCGAAGTGCTCCAGTCCGGCGCGTCGCCACTCTATGGCTCGGACGCGGTTGCCGGGGTGGTGAACATCATCACGCGCCAGGCCCAGAAGGGGCTCAAGGCGTCGGCGCAATTCGGCACCTATCGGCAGGGCGACGGCCATACCACCGACCTTCAGCTGAGTTACGGCATCCAGTCGCCGTCGACCGGCACCTCTTTAGTGTTCGGCGGGACCTATACCAAGCAGGAAGCGGTCAGCACCGCCAACCGCGCGATTTCGCTGTTCCCGACCGCGGGCATCACGTCCTGCGCCGTCGCGATCAGCGGTTGCAGCAGCGCGATCCCCAATGGCCGGTTCGACGTGCTCGGCCAGAGCCTGACGCTGGTCGCCCCGGTGGTCGGCCGCAAGCCGGTCTATCCGACCGATTTCCGCGACTATACCAATGCCGACCGGTTCAACTTCGCGCCGTACAACTATCTGATCACGCCGAACGAGCGGATCGGCGGGTTCTTCAATTTCAAGCAGGAATTGTCGAGCTCGGTCAATCTACGGGTCAAATTGGTCTACAACCACCGCCATTCGACCACCGAGGCGGCGTTCCTGCCGCTGTTCATCGGGCCGGACGCCGGCAACGGCAACCTGCTCGACACGATTTCGGTCGATGCCACCAACCCGTTCAATCCGTTCGGCGTGACCTTGTCGTCGGGCGCGGACGGCACGCCGGCCAATTATTCGACCATCCGGCGGCGCTTCGTCGAAGGCGGCCAGCGCGTCTTCACCCAGGACGTCAACACCTTTTCCGGCACCGTCACGCTCGATGGCTCGTTCTTCCTCGGCAGCAAGAAATGGTATTGGGACGCCAATGCCGTGGTCGGCCTGAATGACGCCCATCAGCTGTTCACCGGCAACCTCAACGCCGCAAAGCTCGCCAAGGCGCTGGGGCCGGTCGCCAACTGCACCGGGGACTGCGTGCCGTTCAACATCTTCGGCGGCCTGGGGTCGATCACGCCGGCGATGCTGAACTACGTGACGTTCGACGAACGCGACAAGAGCACGCAACGGCTGTACGATTACACCGCCAATCTGTCGGGCGAGCTGTTCGACCTGCCCGCCGGCCCGGTCGGCATCGCGATCGGCTACGAACACCGCGTCCAGAAAGCGAGCTACGATCCCGATCCGGTGATCGTGGCGGGGCTCGGCGCCGACGTGCCGACCAGCCCGGCGCGCGGCGGCTTCAATGTCGACGAAGTCTATGGCGAGCTTCGCGTGCCGATCTTGGCCAATACGCCGTTCTTCTATCGCCTCGAACTCGACGGCGCGGTCCGCCATTCGGACTATTCGTCCTTCGGAAGCAGCACCACGTTCACCGCCTCCGGTCTGTGGAAACCGGTCGCCGACCTGCTGTTCCGCGGCGGCTATGCCGAGAGCCTTCGCGCGCCGAGCATCGGCGAACTCTATGCCGGCCTGTCGCGCAGCGACGCGACGATCAACGACCCCTGCACCAGCGGCGCGGGCGGCTTGTTCCAGACCAACGCGACCGTCCGGGCCAATTGCATCGCCAATGGCGTTCCGGCGAACGGCAGCTATGCCGACCCGACCGGCGGGCAGCTCGGCGTGTTCTCCAAGGGCAATGCGGCGTTGAAGCCGGAGACCGCCAAGACCTGGACTGCGGGCGGCGTGTATAGCCCGTCCTGGGCGAAGGGGTGGGCGTCGGCGCTTAGTCTAGAAGTCAATTACTACAATATCAGCCTGAAGAACGCGATCGACTCGGTGCCGGCATCGCTCACCTTGTCGCGCTGCGCGTTCAACGCCGATCCGGTCAGTTGCGCCGCGATCAAGCGCACCGGCAGCGGCACGATCGCCGGCATCAGCGCCGGACTGCTCAACCTCAACGCGATCAAGACCGACGGGCTCGACGCGACCTTCATCTATCGCTCGCCCAAGATCCGTGGCGGGACGATCGGGTTGTCCGCCAATGCCGCCTATCTGCTGAAGTACAATGTCGCGCCGCCATCGGCGCCGCTCCAGGTCTGCGCCGGCACCGAACGTTGCCTGGCGACCGACCAGGCGTTTCCGCGCTTCAAGCTGAACAGCACGATCGACTGGTCGATGCCCGCGTTCGGCGCATCGTTCACCGCGCGCTACATCAGCGCGGTGACCGAAGGGAACGGGCACATCATGTCCGCGACCTTCTATGGCGACGTGCAGCTCTATTATTCGCCGGCCTGGATGGATCATAATATGCGGCTGACGGTCGGCGTGAACAATGTGTTCAACAAGAACCCGCCGGTCTGCGCCACTTGCGACAGCGCGAATTTCGACCCGACCACCTACGACATCCCGGGTCAGTTCGGCTATGCGCGTTTGTCCTACGGGTTCTGATCGCGATTGATGGTGACGGGCGGGTGCGGTTGAACAAGGTTCAGCAACCTCGCCCGTCACCGATTCTCGGATTGGGTAAGCGCCTGTGTGGCGCGATGACTCCCCTCACCACCTGAAATATCGTAACTGATGCGTTACGATCAGGGGCTGGGAGAGGATCTTCCATGGCAAGCAGGGCGCGACAGCCGGCCTTGGCGAACGACTGGCTGAAATTTTCCTTCTTCGCGCTGATCGCCCTGTGCTTTGTGGCGGTGTTGTGGGTCGACGACCGGTTTTGGTTCGATCCCAGCGATCCCCATGCGCGACGCGTCCTCGCGTTCAGGTCGCTGCTGATGTTCCATGGCTTGATGGGGCTCACCGCGTTGACCGCGGGTACGCTGCAAATGTCGAGCCGTATTCGGGCCCTCAAACCCGCGCTCCATCGCACGCTGGGCAAGGTCTATATCATCGCGGTCTGCCTTTCGGCGCCGGTCGCGATTTACATCGGCGTCAGCGCGCTGGAACCGGCCAGCATCCATGTCGAGCAAGTGTTTCAGGGCGGACTGTGGCTGATATGCGCACTGGTGGCCTGGACTTGCGCCCGCCTCAGGCTGATGCAGCAGCATCGCGACTGGATGATCCGCAGCTACGGCTTCACGCTCGTTTTCGTTCTCAGCCGCGTGCCGGACATCTTCGTCAACCATTATAGCGATCAGTTCCTGTCCGATATGCTCTGGTCGCTGATCGTCTGCGCGTTGATCGCGCCGGAGAGTATCGCGACCGCGTCAGCGATCAGGCGCGCCTCGGCGCGCAAGCGGCCGGCATAGACGACCCTCCCGCCGCACGGTTTGATTGCGGGTAGCGCCGTTTGCGGCAGCTCCGTTCAAGCCAGTGGAGTGGTGGAAACGTGGGAGATCGAAGCTGGCGGCGAGCCTATGGCTCTTGCAACTGTGATGGGGTGAATTACGTTTACAACACACCTCTTCAAGGAAGACCGCATGTTCCGCAAAGTCGCTCTCGTTGTTGCATTGGTCGCCGGTACCGCCACGGCCACACCCGTTCTCGCTAAGGGATGCATCCGAGGCGCCATCGTCGGCGGGGTTGCCGGTCACTATGTCGGCCGTGGTCATGCCCTTGCGGGGGCGGCCGCGGGATGCCTTGTCGCTCGTCACCACTACGCACAGCAGGCCAAAGCGAAGAAAGCCGCCGCGCGGCGTTGATGACTAGGTTGAGAACCCTGATAAGCCGTTGTTCTTAGTCGATCCGATTCCCTAACTCGTCATCCCAGCGAAAGCTGGGATCTCAAGCCGCATCGCGACACCGCCAGAGACCAACATCGGGTCGGATCGTCCCCCGGACGATCCTTGAGCATGCGGGGCATGCTCAACCCGATGTTCTTTCGCTGGGGTGACGGGGGGTGCGCTAAGGCGACGGGCGGATTCCGCGGGGCGGCGGCAGATGGAGAGGCGGCCGACGCGATTACCGCGCCGGCCGACCAAATACATCACTTTAGAATTGGCTGATCCAACAGGCTGTGGGCAATGCACCCGCAGCCAGTCAGCCCAGTCCTTGCTCAGCGGAACGAGCCGCTGAGCATCACGCCGACCACGCGCGGATCGTTGTAGATCCCGGCCCGATAGTTCGACGTGTCGATCGCGCCGATCAGGTTCTTGGTGTTGGTCAGGTTGCGGGCGAACACCGCCAGTTCGTACTTGCCCCAGGCGTAGCCGATCTTGCCGCCCAGCTCGTAATTGCCGTCGGTGGTGTATTCGACCGCCCGGTACAGGACCAGGCTGGTCTTGCCCTGGATGTTGAAGTCGCCGGCGACGAACAGCTTGCTCTCTCCGCCCAGCGGCAAGTCGTAGCGAGCGCTGAGGTTGATGTTGTAATCCGGCGCGTTCGGGAACGGATTGCCGTTGATATTGGCGTAATAGTTGCTCCCGACCTTCACCGTCGGATTAAGCACGGTCTGCGACAGCACGCCGCCCGCCGCGCCGACCTGGGCATAGACGTTGGGCCCGTTGATCTCGGTGTGCAGCAGGCTGAGGCCGAGATTGACGTGGAGGTTGTTGACCGGCCGCGCCTCGAGCTCGGCCTCGACGCCGTATCCCTTGCCCTTGTTGCCGTTGAACAGCACGCCGTTGCCATTGCTGTCGTTGCCGTTCAGCTGGATGTTGTCGATATTGTAATAGAAGCCGGCGACGTTGAGGTGGACGCGGCCGTCCGCGAACGCGGTCTTGATACCGGCTTCATAGCTGGTGTTCTTTTCCGAATTGGCCGTCGAATAGGCCGATGTGAACACCGCCGAGCGGCCCTGCACGGTCGGGCCGCGGAAACCGCGGGCGTAGCGTGCATAGAAGCTCACGTCGTGGTCCGCGCGCCACAACAGGCTGACGTCCCAGCTCGGCTGGGTATCGGACAGCCGGCAATAGGTCGCCGCACCGCACGCATAGGACGAGGTCGGCGCGGTGGCGGGCACGGTCAGGTTGGCGAAGTTCGGGTGGAGCAGCAAATTGGTGCTCTTGGTGTCGTTGGTGACGCGCACGCCGCCGCTCAGCGTCAGCTGATCGGTGAGGTCGTAGCTCGCCTGGCCGAACGCCGCCCAGCTGGTGTTGATGTTGTGCAGCAGGACGAAGTTCTTCGGGTTCGGCGTCGTGCCGAGCGAATTGTTGGTCAGGAAGAACGAGCGCTGGTCGAACTCGGTATTGTCGCGCGCATCGAAATAGATGCCGCCGATTTGCCACTTGAAGCGGCCGGTATTCGGGCTGGCGAGGCGGAGTTCCTCGGTCCACTGATCCAGCCCGCGCAAGCGGCCCTGTGACTCGCCGCATCCGGCAGCGCAGATGTTCGGGGTGACGCCGCCGAAATTCGCCGCCGCGCCGCCATCGGTATCGCCACGGCTATAGCCTGAGGCGTGTTCCCACGCGGTGATCGAGGTCAAGGTGGCGCCGCCGAAATCGTAATCGGCCTTAAGCGACACGCCCTGATTCTTGTACGCCTGCGGGTTGTTCTGCGCTTCGTCGTACGACACGACCGAGCGGTCGAACGACGCAGGCACGGCGTTGGTGCCGCGGACGATCGAGCCGCGATAGAAGATCGATGCGGTGCCGGTATAGTCGCGGACATGGCCTGACAGGCGGACGCTGAGCGCGTCGCTCGGCTTGAACAGCAACTGCAGGCGCACGTCCTTCTCGTCGAAGCCGCCCATCACGTTGTGGCCGGGGACGGTGCCGTCGTCGGACGGGCCGGTATAGGTGTTGCTGATCCAGTCGTCGCGATGCTGGTACAGGCCCGACAGGCGGAAGCTGATCGTGCCGTCCTTGGTCAGCGGGCCGCCCACGCCGAGATCGGCATTGACGCTGTTATAGCTGCCATAGCTGAGCGAGCCCTGACCCTGCCAGTTCGCGCTCGGCTGCGCGGTGTCGAACTTGACGATACCCGCAGTCGTGTTGCGGCCGAACAGTGATCCCTGCGGGCCCTTCAGCACTTCGACCTGCGCGATGTCGAACGCCGGGTTCGACTTGAGCACGACATGCTCTTTGACCACGTCGTCCTGGATGATCGACACCGGCTGCGAGGCGCCGAGATAGAAGTCGATATTGCCGAGGCCGCGAATGTAGAAGCGCGGGAAGATGCGGCCGGTGGTCGACTCGACATACAGGCCCGGCACCTTGCCCGACAGCGACAGCAGGGTATCGGCGCCCGCCGCCTGGAAGTCGTGGAGCGCGTCTGGCGCGATCGTCGACACGGCCACCGGCACGTTCATCGTGCTTTCCGAGCGGCGCTGCGCGGTGACGATGATGTCGCCATCGTTGCTCGACACGTCTGCCGGAGTGTCCGCTGTCGGCGTGGCGGTCTGCGCGCTGGCGAACGGAATCGTCGCGACGCTGGCGGTGCCGACGAGAAGCAATGCAACAAACTTCTGATATTTCATGATTATAGCCCTTTTTTGCGGCGCCTTGCTGGTTTTTATCGCCGCTTGTGGCCGCGCACTGACCGCGAATTGTGACGACAGTGCGTCAGAGGGTGAGATTGCGGAAAGATGCCTGCGACCCTGCTCGGCCCAAAATCCGGCGCCTCGGGTGACTTGCGGCAAGAGCGTCGACGGCCAGTATTTCCGCGATTGGCTGTTGCGCCAAGTTAGCGCTCTCCTCCCTGGGAAAGGTTATGGTTTCTTCTCCGTAGATTAGTTGAGGCGCAGCGGTTATCGAATGGCATGGATAACAATATGTTAGATAAATTGCGCCGGTTGCATGAGGACATATTGGCGAAGCTCGACGAACTGGATGCACTGACCAGCCTGCCGCAACCGCCGATGGATCGACTCCCCGCGCTCCGACAGGCGCTGACCCGCAGCAGCAGGGCGCGAACGATGCTGTTGGAAGGCGCCTATGACCAGCTGATTGCATGGGCTCCTCCGGGAAAGAAAGCCGCGCTTGAGACGCTCAAGGCGGACGGCAAGGCCAACATGATCACCTCGACCCGGCATATCGGCTCGTGGACCTTGCGGGAAATCGGCGACCGTTGGCCTGATTATTGTTCCGCCTCGGCCACGATGCGGGCGGAGATGCGCAAGCGGATCAGGAGCGAGAAGGAATTGATCTATCCCCTGCTCGCCGAACGGCAGGGCGGCTGATCGCCGGACTTTCGCCAGGCGCGTCGCTGACATAGAGATATCAGATGCTGGATCGTCGAGCCGCGTTGATTGGCGGCGGGGCCCTTTTGCTTACTGGTGCGTCGCGACCGTTAGCGGTCGATATGGCGGCAAGGGTCGCCGACCTCAGAGCGCTGGAACGGCGCGCACAGGGCCGGCTGGGCGCCTATGTTCTCGACCCGGTCCGTCGTGTGTGGTTCGGCTGGCGGGCAAACGAGCGCTTCGCGCATTGCAGTTCGTTCAAAATGTCGCTCGCGGCGATGCTGCTCGCCAAGGCCGATCGGAAAGAGGTCGATCTTTCGGAAGTGCTGCATTGGACCAAGGCGGACATGTTGAGCGTCAGTCCGGTCACCGAGACCAGGATCGACGCCGGTCTTGCCGTGGAGGATCTGACGCGCGCGATCGTGGTGACCAGCGACAATACGGCGGCCAATGTCCTCCTGCGCCGGTTCGGAGGACCCGGGCAGCTGACCCGCTTCTGGCGGTCGATCGGCGACCATGTCAGCCGGCTCGACCGATACGAGCCCGAATTGAACGTGACGCCCCCAGGCACCGAACTCGATACCACGACGCCCGCGGCGATGGCCGCCACCACGGCCGCATTGGTGCACGGCAAGACCCTTTCCCCCGCCAGTCGCGCCAAGCTTAAGGCCTGGATGAAGGAGACGAGAACCGGCCGTGACCGCATTCGGTCCGCCTTTCCTGCCGAGTGGGATTCGGGCGACAAGACCGGCACGGGCATCGGCAAGACCAAACACACCTATGTCGATCTGGCCTTTGGCGGCCCCGTAGGTCGGACGCCGCTGATCGTTGCCGCTTACTTCGAGCCGGCGCGGCTGGTGGAGCCGATGGATCCGGTCGCCACCGTCGCGCTCGCTGAAGTCGGGCGCATCGCGGCGGCGAGCTTGTCCGCGGGTTAGTTCGGGCCATCACGGGTCCGACCACCCCAGCTGACAGGCGCCGCCGGCAAATGGCCAGCCGCTGGCGCCGTCCTATATGGGCGGTACCATGGTGGTCCGTGATCGGGCCTCGCGTCGAGTCGGAGGCGGTCGATGACTGTTCGAGCGAAAGAACCAGGGCGACACCGCGTCGTTGTTGTCGGGGCGGGATTTGGCGGTCTGTGGGCGGTGAAAAGCCTCAAGGGCGCGCCGGTCGACATCACCCTCGTCGATCAGCGCAACCACCATCTGTTCCAACCGCTGCTCTACCAGGTCGCGACAGCATCGCTCGCACCGTCCGAAATAGCGTGGCCGATTCGATCTATTCTGCACGATCGCCGCGACGTCACGACGATCCTCGCAGCCGTCACAGGCGTGGATGTGGCAGGCCGCGCCGTGCAACTCGCGGATGGTAGCCGGATAGCCTATGACACTCTCATCCTCGCGACCGGCGCGCGGCACGGCTATTTCGGCCATGAAGAGTGGGAAGCGTTCGCTCCCGGCCTCAAGACGATCGAGGACGCTACTGCCATCCGGGGCCGCATCCTTGCGGCGTTCGAGGCGGCGGAGCGCGAAACCGATCCCGTTCGACAGCAGGCCTTGCTGACCTTCGCGATCATCGGCGCCGGCCCCACCGGCGTAGAACTCGCCGGCACGATCGCCGATCTCGCCCATGACACGCTACCGCGCGACTTCCGCGCGGTCGACACGCACCGGACAAAAGTGCTGTTGGTGGAAGCGGGGTCGAAGGTGCTCAACGGCTATCCCGACGCGCTTTCGAGCTACGCAAAGACCGCGCTGGAAAAGCTCGGCGTCGAAGTCTGCCTGGGCGCACCGGTGACGCAGATCGAGCGAGGCGCCATCACCTTCGGCGAGCGGCGCGTCGAGACGCGGACGATCGTCTGGGCCGCGGGCGTGCGCGCCTCGCCTGCCGCGCAATGGCTGGGAGCGCCGGCCGACCGCAACGGCCGGATAATTGTCGAACCCGACCTCACCGTGGCCGGTCATCCCGAGATTTTCGCGATAGGTGATACAGTCTCGGTCACGGCGCCCAATGGCTCGCCGGTGCCGGGGATCGCGCCGGCGGCGAAACAGGAAGGGGCCTTTGTCGGCGAAACGATCCGACGGCGGCTCACTGGAAAAGCCGACGCTACGCCCTTTCGCTACCATCACCAGGGCAGCCTCGCGCAGATCGGCAAGCGCAAGGCCGTGATCGATTTCGGCCGGATCAGGCTGCGCGGCGCGATCGCCTGGTGGCTGTGGGGAATCGCCCATATCTATTTTCTGGTCGGGGTACGCGCGCGGCTGAGCGTCGCACTCCACTGGCTATGGATTTACACGCGGAATCAGCGTGCTGCCCGGCTCATCACTCAGCCGAAAGGCGAAGCCGCGATCGATTGATGCCGCTTTCATACTAGACTTCCCCCTAACCTTCGATACCCTCCGCCCGGCGCACATGAAGCCACGACAGAAGGGGGATGTATGAAGCTCGCGGCCCGTCTCGCGATCCTTGCGCTGGCGCTGTCACCGGCGCTCGCATTCGGCGATAATTCCCCGCACATCACCGTCGCCACGCCGGGCGTCGGCAACGGCTCGATCGAGCGTTTCACCGCGCGGTTCAGCCAGCCGATGGTGGCGCTGGGCGATCCGCGCGCGCCGTCTCCGTTCGACGTTACCTGCGTGGTCAGCGGGCAGGGGCGCTGGGCCGATCAGCAGACCTTTGTCTGGGAATTCACCAATCCGCTGCCGGGCGGCACCAAATGCGAGTTCAAGGTCAAGGCCGGGACCAAGAGCGTGTCGGGCTATGCGCTCAACGACAGCAACACTTACACGGTCGATGCCGGCGGGCCGATGGCCAAGGCGATCCTGCCGGGCGAGAATAGCGACGAGATCGAGGAGGGTCAGGTCTTCCTGATCGCCGCCAATTTGCCGGCGACGCCGCAATCGGTCGGCGCCAATGCCTATTGCTCGGTCGCCGGGCTGGGCGAGAAGATCCCGGTCGACGTCCTGCCCCCCGACACCGCGGGCAAGCTGATCGCCGAGATGGGCACCGACGACAATTATGCGGTGCAGAGCTTCCTGGAAAGCGGCGACCTGCCCGCGACCGTCCCGGCGAGCGAGGCCGATCGCGCCAAGGCTTATGAAGGCGTGACCGCGCTCCGCTGCCGCCGGCCGTTGCCGCCGGGGCACGATATGTCGCTGGTCTGGTCGGGTAAGATCGCCAGCGCGAGCGGCAAGCCCGCGGGCACCGATCAGCGCTTCGACTTCACCGTCCGCAAGCCGTTCGCGGCGCGCTTCGAATGCAGCCGCACCAACGCCCAGGCCGGCTGCAACCCGGTCGAGAAAGCCTATCTGCGCTTCACCGCGCCGATCCCGATGTCGCTCGCCAAACAGGTGAAGATCACCACCGCCGACGGCACGGTGATCGCGCCGGTGTTCGACAAGGACGAGCAGAAATCGGCGACGATCAGCGACATCAAGTTCGCCGCGCCGATGCCCTACGCGACCACCGCAAAGGTCTCGATCCCGGCGGACGTGAAGGACGAAAGCGGGCGGCCGCTGACCAATGCCGAGCGCTTCCCGCTCGATATTCGCATCGACCAGGCGCCACCTCTGGTGAAGTTCGCCGCGGGCTTCGGCATATTGGAGGCCAAGGAAGGCGGCGTGCTGCCGGTCACGGTGCGCAACGTCGAACCTTCGCTGCAGGGCCAGAACCTCAATATCGGCGGACAGACGCTGCGGGTTGAGGGCTCGGACGGCAAGATCGCCGAATGGCTGCGCACGGTCAATTCGGCCGACGACACCAATATCGAGGATATCAAGAAGGGCGACGAGGTCGTCGGCCATATCCAGAATACCGGCGCGACCCCGATCCTGACTGGCGCCAATGCCGGCGCGTCGATGAAGATCGGCCTGCCCGGCAAGGGCAAGGATTTCGAAGTGGTCGGTATCCCGCTGACCAAGCCCGGATTCTATGTCGTCGAACTGGCCAGCCCGGTGCTGGGCCAGGCCCTGCTCGGCCGCAAGGCGCCGCGCTACGTCGCGACCGCCGCGCTCGTCACCAACATGGCGGTCCATTTCAAATGGGGGCGGGAGAAGAGCCTGGCCTGGGTGACCAATCTCGACACCGGCCTGCCCGTCGGCAATGCCGCGGTGGCGGTGACCGACAGCTGCTCCGGGCAATTGCTCGCCAACGGCACCACCGACAAATCGGGCGCGGTGTTCATCCCCGCGGGCCTGCCGCAGCCGGAAACCTATGGCGGCTGCGACAGCGATTATCAGAACCACCCGCTGATGGTGTCGGCGCGCGCCGGCGACGATTTCAGCTTCACCCTGACCGATTGGGGCGAGGGCATCCGGCCGTACGATTTCGACCTGCCTTATGGTTATTCGGCGCAGGGCGACGTGTTCCACACCGTGTTCGACCGCGCGCTTGTCCGCCAGGGCGAGGCGATCCACATGAAGCACATCCTGCGCCAGCCCAACGGCGCCGGGTTCGCGCTGGCGCCGGGCTTTACCGGCACGCTGCGCCTGTCGCATCGCGGGTCGGACACCAATTTCGACTTGCCGCTGACGATCGACGCCAATGGCATCGGTGAGACCGAATGGACCGCGCCGCAAGGCGCGCCGATGGGCGATTACGACATTTCGGTGATCGACGGCGACAAGACGCTGTCGACCAACCAGTCGTTCAAGGTCGACGAATATAAATTGCCGACGATGCGCGCGACGGTGACGGGTCCGAAGGACGCCGCGATCCGGCCCAAGTCGCTGCCGCTCGATCTGTTCGTCGGCTATCTGGCGGGCGGCGGCGCGTCGAACCTGCCGGTCGAAATGCGGGTCGGCTATTTCGGCCGCACCGCGACTCCCGACGGCTATGACGGCTACACGTTCGGCGGAACCGACGTGCAGGAAGGGACCAAGCCGCTCAACGGCGATGGCGAGGAAGAAAGCGCGCCGCTGCCGCCGACCCAGACCTTGCCCGCGACCCTGGGCGGCGACGGCACCACGCGAACCACGGTCGACGTGCCCCAGGTCGACCAGGCGACCGACATGCTGGTCGAGATGGATTATCAGGACGCCAATGGCGAAGTGCTGACCGCGTCGAAGCGCATCCCGATCTTCCCCTCGGCGGTGCAATTGGGTGCCAAGACCGACGGCTGGCTGATGAAGCAGGACGATCTGCGCCTGAGCTTCGTCGCGCTCGACACCGACAACAAGCCCAGGAAGGGCCAGGCGATCAACGTCGCGCTCTACAGCCGCCAGGTGCTGACCGCGCGGCGGCGGTTGATCGGCGGCTTCTACGCCTATGACAACCAGATGAAGACGACCAAGCTCGGCGGGTCGTGCAGCACCACCACCGACGAGCTCGGGCTCGCCAAATGCACGATCGATCCCGGCGTGTCGGGCGAAGTCTATATCGTCGCGACCACGCGCGATGCCGACGGCAACGTCTCGCGCGCGGTGCGCTCGGTATGGCTGGCGGGCGATGACGATTGGTGGTTCGGCGGCGACAATGGCGACCGCATGGACGTCGTCCCCGAGCAGCAGACTTACAAGGCCGGAGAGACCGCGCGCTTCCAGGTGCGCATGCCGTTCCGCGAGGCCGAGGCGCTGGTCACGGTCGAGCGCGAAGGCGTGTTGTCGAGCTTCGTGACCAAATTGTCGGGCGCCAATCCGGTGGTCGAGGTCAAGATGCCGGGCAGCTATGCGCCGGACGTGTTCGTCTCGGTGATGGCGGTGCGCGGGCGCGCGCAGCCTGGCGTGTGGAGCTGGTTCCAGGGGATCGGCAAGGCCCTGGGCTTCACCAGCGCGCCGAGCGAGGCGCAAGAACCGACCGCGTTGGTCGACCTCGCCAAGCCGAGCTATCGCCTGGGCATCGCCAAGGTGAAGGTCGGCTGGGAAGCGCATCAATTGGGCGTGACGGTCAAGGCCAACAAGGAACGCTATGCCGCGCGCGACACCGCGACGGTCGACGTCTCGATCAAGGATCCCGACGGCAAGCCCGCCAGGACCGCCGACGTCGCGTTCGCCGCGGTCGACCAGGCGCTGTTGCAATTGGCGCCCAATGACAGCTGGAACGTGCTCGACGCGATGATGGGCGACCGGCCCTTGTCGGTGCTCACCGCGACCGCGCAGACCCAGGTGGTGGGCAAGCGCCATTACGGCAAGAAAGCGGTCGAAGCCGGCGGTGGCGGCGGCGGCGATCTGTCGGGATTGAACCGCGAGAATTTCCAGCCGGTCTTGCTGTGGAAGGGCCGCGTGGCGCTCGACGCCAATGGCCATGCCCAGGTGCCGGTCCCGCTCAACGATGCGCTGACCAGCTTCAGGCTGGTGGCGATCGCGACCGACGGCGCGCAATTGTTCGGCACCGGCAGCACCGATATCCGCACCGCGCAGGATCTGTCGGTCTATGCCGGCCTGCCCAGCCTGGTCCGCACCGGCGACCAATATGCCGCCGGCTTCACGCTCCGGAACGGCTCCGACAAGCCGATGACGGTGACCGCGACCGTCGCGCTCGAACCGCAGATCGCCAAGGGCAATCCGATCACGGTGACGATCCCGGCCGGCGGCGCCGCGCCGATCGCCTGGAACCTGACCGCGCCGGGGCAGGCCGGCCAGCTCAAATGGACGGTCAGCGCCAAGTCGTCGGACGGCAAGGCGGTCGACAAGATGACCACGGTGCAGGACGTCGTGCCGGCGGTGCCGACCGAAGTGTGGGCGGCGACGCTCGCGCGGGTCGGGCCCAATACGTCGATATCGATCACGCCGCCCAAGGGCGCGCTCCCCGGCTTCGGCGTGGTCGATATCAAGCTCGACGATAGCCTCGCCCCACCGCTCGAAGGCGTGCGTCGCTTCATGGCGGCCTATCCCTATGATTGTTTCGAGCAGCGGCTGAGCCGGATCGTCGCGCTGGGCGACGGCGCGGGCTGGAACCAGCTCGCGGGCGAAATCCCGACCTATCAGGCGGATGACGGCCTGTTGCGCTATTGGCCGCAGGCATCGCTCAAGGGCTCGGAAGCGCTGACCTCCTATGTCCTCGAACTGACCAGCGATGCCGGCCTACCGATTCCCGATGCCGCCAAGACCAGGATGGTCGAGGGGCTGAAGGCCGTGCTCGACGGGCGCTTGCGGCATGAGGATTACGGCGACGTCCGCCTGCAGCGCTTGAACGCGTTCAACGCGCTGGCCCGGGCTGGCGCGGCGACACCGGCGATGCTTGGCCAGATCGGCATCACCCCGCAGGAAATGCCGACTTCGATGCTGTCGGACTATATGGTCGCGCTCGACAAGGTGTCCGGGCTGGCCAATGCCAACGCCTTGCGCGGGACGGCCGAGAACGTGCTGCGCACGCGATTGGTCTATGAAGGGACGCGGCTCGATCTGTCGGATCAGTCGAACGCGCCTTGGTGGTTGATGTCGTCGGGCGACGAAGGCGCGATCAAGGCAGTGATCGCGACGCTCGGCCGGCCGGGCTGGAACGACGATGCGCCCAAGATGATGGTCGGCGTGTCGCTGCGCCAGCAGCGCGGGCGCTGGGACACCACCACCGCCAATGCCTGGGGCACGATCGCGGCGAAGAAGTTCGGCGGGCTCTATCCGGCGAGCGCGATCATGGGGACGACCAGTCTGAGCCTCGGCCAGCAATCGGTGCTGAAGTCCTGGCCGCTCGCCGCGGATGCTCGCAAGGCGAGCTTCGCGCTGCCGGCCGCGCAGACACCGCTGCTGCTCCGGCAATCGGCCGGTGCGGGGCCATGGGCGACAGTCCAGGTCTCGGCCGCGGTGCCGCTGACCCAGCCTTTGTTCGCCGGCTATCGCGTGTCGAAAAAGGTCGAGCCGGTCAGCCAGCGGGTGAAGGGCCAATATAGCCGCGGCGACGTGCTCAAGGTGACCTTGCTGGTCGAGGCGACCGCGGAGCGCAACTGGGTGGTGGTCAACGACCCGATCCCGGCGGGCGCGACTTTGGTCAGCGATCTCGGCGGCCAGTCGCAGATGCTGGCCGGGCAGGAGGAAGCCGGCGGCGGGTCGCGGTTCAACGCGACCGACAAGGACGGCAAGGTCTGGGATGTCCAGGCCGGGGTCTCCCCCGCTTATGTCGAGCGGCGGCGCGATTCGTGGCGCGGCTTTTTCGACTGGGTCCCGCGCGGCAATTTCGCCATCGTCTACCTGATGCGGCTCAACGGCGCGGGCACGTTCAGCATGCCGTCGACGCGAGTCGAGGCGATGTACTCGCCCTCGATCAACGCCCAGCTGCCCAATGCATCGATGACCATCGCGCAGAAGTGATGGGTGGGGGTGTGGCCCTTTTACTCCCCTCCCTGCTTGCAGGGAGGGGCAGGGGGTGGGTGCGCGCGTCTGCGCGCCCTGGAAGACTCATCCACCGCTCGCCAAAACAGCGTCGGACGAGGCATCGAGCCTCGCCCGCCGCTCACCCACCCCTTGATCCCCTCCCTGAAAGGGACCGTTGCAAAAGGTGTGCGGAGCTGATTCCTTGGTGGTCGAGGAGTGAGGCGATGGTTGAGAAGCGGACAGGTCAGTTCAGTTTCGTGGAGGCGCTGGCGCCGCAACTGAGCACGGGGAGTGGTCGGCTGGATCGGCTGCACGCTCTGGTGAAGTGGTACCGGT